>CEUZ01286306.1_pt1 | contig 10338 bp, 8 predicted proteins | sample 361511 | NCBI WGS metagenome assembly CEUZ01 (sample SAMEA2622822, study PRJEB7988) | marine metagenome | biome: marine biome (ENVO:00000447); feature: surface water layer (ENVO:00002042); material: "saline water (ENVO:00002010), including plankton (ENVO:xxxxxxxx)" | depth 5 m | reverse complement strand
AAGAGATTTGTTGATACAATTTAGGAAGTTTGAATATAGAGAAAAAGCAATAAAGATAATTTTAACATTTTTAGTTTTCGTTTTCAATCATTGTTAATATAATTCCAATAATTGATACTACAAGCGCCAAGCCTACTAATGGTAATATCCCCTCAACATTAGGAGATTTTATAGTTGTTGGGATAGGCTCTAAGTTTATAAAAAGAGCCATATACATCACACCCGAAGAAAATGCCCATCCCAATAATAGCATTAGTCTTTGAATATTTTTCTTAAATACAAACACTGCAGACAGTAATATTAAAACAATTAAATAATCAACAATCCATAGCGGGGAATACTGCCAATTTCCCCAATTTAATATAGCCTCAACAATTGCAAGAGTAATTGAATATGATGTAGCGATTAATAAATTGATTTTTTTAATCAAATAAACTTCCTTTTTGCATCTTTATGTTCGAAAATATTAAAAAACTAATCTTACGTATTTAATTCTGCAATATCTTTAAAATAATCTAAAGATTCAGGGTTTGTTAAAGCATCTTTATTTTTTACTTCCATATTTTGAATAACATTCTTAACTGCTAATTCAACTTTTTTACCATTAATTGTATATGGAATATCTTTTATTGAAACAATCTTCTGTGGTACATGCCTAGGGCTACATGTATTTTTAATAGAAGATTTAATATCTTTAATTAATTTTTCTGATATTATACAATCTCTTTTCATCTTTATAAAAAGTACTATTCTTTCATCATTAGACCAAGGCTGCCCTATAACCAATGAATCATCAACCTCTTCAAAGCGTTCTACTGTTTGATATATTTCAGATGTCCCGATACGAACGCCCCCAGGATTAAGCGTAGTATCAGAGCGCCCAAATATTTTTACACCACCACTTTTACTAATAGATATATAATCGCCATGATGCCACGTAGATGGAAACTTATCAAAATATGCACTGAAATATTTTTCTTCACTTTCATCATTCCAAAAATATATAGGCATAGAAGGAAATGCTTGTGTACATACTAATTCACCTTTTTTATCATATAAAGAATCACCCGCGTCGCTATATGATTCGACCTTCATTCCTAATCCTCTGCATTGTAATTCACCTCTTTTTATAGATAGCATTGGGTTTCCAAGAGCAAAACAAGAAATAATATCTGTACCTCCGGATATAGAGCAAAGCTGAATATCTTTTTTCCATTTATTATATATATAATCATAATTTTCTTCAACTAAAGGTGAGCCTGTAGATAAAATACATCGAAGTGCTGGGAAACTTGATATTTTCTTAGGTATAATATTTTCCATTTCTAATGCGCTTATATATTTTGCACTAGTACCAAAAACCGTAACCCCAATTTTTTCAGCCATATTTAATAATGCAGTTCCATTAGGATAAAAAGGACTACCATCATATAAAACAATTGTAGAGCCTATAGCCAATGAAGATACTAGCCAATTCCACATCATCCAACCGCAAGTAGTAAAATAAAATATATTATCCTCTCTCGTAAGATTCGTATGAAGCATAAGCTCTTTTAAATGTTGTATTAGAGTGCCTCCCGCTGAATGTACTATAGATTTAGGAAGGCCCGTTGTACCCGAAGAATACATAATATATAAAGGGTGATCAAAAGGAAGATTTTCAAAAATCATATCCATATTTTCCGCGGCAAGGAAATCATCCCATAATATTGAATTATTAATCAAAGTAGGATTTGAACCTTCTTTAAATGGTATAATAATAGTTTTTTCTATGCTTGGTAAATCAGAAAGAATGTCCTTTATTTTAGAAAGGCAATGAATATTTTTTCCATTATATATATAATCTGAGGCTGTAATAATAACCTTAGGTTCAATTTGACTGAATCTATTTAATACACCTTTTATTCCGAAATCAGGAGAACAAGATGACCATATAGCTCCAATGCTTGCTGTTGCTAGCATAGCAATAATTGTTTCAGGTATATTTGGCATAAATCCGACAATACGATCATTTTTTTTCACACCTATTTCTCTAAGAGAATGTGCTAATTTTGAAACTTCATTATAAAGTTGTCTGTAGGTTAATATTTTTTCACTACCATCTTCACCATAAAAATGTATAGCAACTTTTTCATCTCTATATTGCAAAAGATTTTCAGCAAAATTAATTGTTGCACCTTCAAACCATTTTGCACCGGGCATTTTATTAATATTATCTACAACATTAATAAATGGTTTATGATAAATAATTTTAGAATACTCCCAAAAACATCCCCAAAAATCTGATCCCTTAATAATAGACCATTCATATAAATCTGAATAATTATTTAATGAAATATTTAACTTTTTATTTACAAAATTCATAAAGGAATACATCTGAGAATTTTGTATTTGCTCAGAATTAGGAGACCACATTATTTGATTCATATAATGCTACTTAGATGAAGAATTTGCCAAGCGTCTTCAATCTGATTATTTTGTAAGAAATTTGCACATTCTTTAAGTAATACATCTTTATCTGCATCCCCAAATTTCTTTTTCATAATATCTGAAATATTAGATGTTGGGATAGATTCTACATATGCTAAACGTGCCAACATTTTTCCACTAAAATATGAAGATTTTTTAATTTCTTTAGGTAATTGATCAACACCCATTGGTAAAAACTTGGGAGCAGGTAATTCAAATAAACCTTGGTTCGCCCTACTATACCAATTTTTTCCCATTCGCGATACTTGATCTACTTTTTGAGGATCAATTTGTCCAAATTCATTATATATATCTTCACGGGCGTGAAAACATACAATCTCACCAAGCAAAAGATTTCCACCAGCAGGTTTACTACTTAATTGTATATGTTGTAAGAACTTACATTCTAAAACGAGTGGAGATTCTGCAACTCCTGGTACTGTGATAGAATGGGGAGTATACTTACTTAATCCTGATTTTTTAAATTCATCTATATCTGCGCCATAATCTGCAGCACAAATATTCATCTGTTCTACCATATCGTAAGTCACAATTGAAAGAGTAAATTCTTTCGTATCTATTATATTAGAGAGTGTGTTTTTTGGTTTTCCTGTTTTACCACTAAATGCAGGAGAAATACCAACAACAGGAGGATTAGAACTAAATGCATTATGATAACTAAATGGTGCTAAATTAATATTTCCTTCTAAATCTTTACTTGCAGTAAACCCAATAGGACGTGGTGCAACACTTGCTAATAGTAATTGATGAGCTTCCTTTAACTCTAATTCTTTAGGATTAAATGTTCTGTATTTAGCCATCGTAAGCTATTGTATTTGTAAGGGAACCAAGAGCTTCTATTTCTAAAGTAATAGTATCTCCAGGCTGTAGCCATTGATTATCTGTTATTTTTGATCCATTTAATTCTAAGAAACATCCTGTCCCACACGTACCTGATCCTATAATATCACCAGGAAAAATATCAACACCATAGCTAACTCGTTCAATAATTTGTGCAAAAGTCCATGTCATATTTGATAAAATATCTTCTGATACTTGTATATTATTTACAAAAGCTCGCATTTGCAAATCATATCTATCTCCAACAGAAGAAGTTTTTTTATATGGTTCTAACTCATCCTTGGTAACTAAATAGGGTCCAAATGATGAGCCAAAATCTTTTCCTTTTGCAGGCCCTAAGTTTAACTTCATCTCTTGCATTTGCAATGCTCTGGCAGAAAAATCGTTCATTATCATAAAACCTGCAATATAGTCATCTGCCACATCAGATGAAATATTTCTTCCTTTTTTTCCAATTACTGCAGCACATTCAAGCTCAAAGTCCAATTTTTCAATATGTTGCTTTAGTACAGGAAAATTTCCGGGACCAAAAACTGCATTATGGTTAGTAAAATAAAAAATAGGGATTTCATCAAACTCAGGGATCATATCTAATCCTCTATTTTTTCTTGCAGTTGCTACATGTTGCCTAAATGCATACGCATCTCTAACAGATGGTGGCTTTGGTACAGGACAAATAAGTTCTACATCCTTAATAGAAATTGTAGGCTTTGTATTTTCTATTGTATTTTTTGCTAATAATAATTGATTTTCACAATCTTGTAGTAAGTCTTTCATATTATCTGCAATTTGTGCATTTAATTCATGAAGGGGATATATCATTTCATTTTCTAAAGCACCTATATGAACTTTTCCATTTTTATTATAACTTATAAGTTTCATTTTAGTTTCCTCTGTTTAATCTAACCAGCTCATTGGATAATCTCCATCATCAATCCCTTTTGCGGCTTTTGTTATTTTTAATGGTTTAAATGTATCAATCATAACTGCTAATTCATTTGTCTGCTTTTTACCTATAGAACTTTTATACTTACCTGGTTGTGGTCCATGCGGAAGTCCCATTGGATGCAAAGTAATAGATTCTTTCTGAATACCTTCTCTACTCATGAAATCTCCCTTAGAATAATAAATTATTTCATCTGAATCTACATTCGAATGAGGGTAAGGTGCTGGAATTGCCTCTGGATGAAAATCAAATAAACGAGGAACAAAAGAGCATACTACAAACCCTCTTCCTTGAAATGTTTGATGAACAGGAGGAGGCTGATGTATACTTCCTACAATAGGTTCAAAATTATTAATATTAAAACTCCAGGGGAAATAATATCCATCCCAACCTATAATATCAAAAGGATGATTCGCATACAAATATTCTTGAATGCCATTTGCTGTTTTAGTCTTAATTAAAAAATCTCCCTCTGCATCTATAGGTTTCTGTAATTGAGGAACATTAATATCTCTTTCACAAAATGGTGCATGCTCTAATAATTGACCAAATCGATTTCTATATTGCTTTGGTGTTTCAATGGGCCCAACAGAATCAATTATCAATATTTTTAACTCTTCATTAGATGATATTTTCCAAATAATACCCCTTGGAATAATTATATAATCACCTGGTTGGAATTCTAAATTTCCTAAATTACTTTCTACTATTCCTACGCCTGACTGAATATATAAAAGTTCATCTCCAATACCATTCCTATAAAAATAATCCATAGATGTATTAATACTAGCAGTAGAAATTATAATATCATTATTGAAAAATAATGGTGTTCTTCCACTAAGCAAATCTCCAGAATTAGGAATGTTTGAAGTGAGTATATGACGATGACGGTGCTGAGTACCTACATGTTGTAATTCTATATTTTTTAATTTCCCAACTTGTTTGATTTTAGTCGGTCTATGTACATGATAATAATTACTATATATGCTAGAGAATCCTTCACGACTCACTAACTCTTCATAATATATTTGTCCATCATTGCCTTTAAATGCTGTATGGCGTTTTGGTGGAATTTTTCCTTTAGAAACATAAAATGACATTATAAATTCCCTCTTTTACCCTGTTCATGCTCAATAGCTTCAAATAAAGCTTGAAAATTACCTTGCCCAAAACCTTTTGAACCTTTTCTTTGAATAATTTCAATAAATAATGTTGGTCTATCTTCAATAGGCTTAGTAAATAATTGAAGCAAATAACCACCATCATCCTTATCTACTAATATTTTTAATTTCTTTAGCATTTTCATATCTTCATCAATTTTTCCAATACGATTTTGCAAATTATCATAATAAGTATCAGGTACATCCAAAAAATCCACTCCATTTTCTCTAAGTGTTGTTATTGAATTTATGATATTATCAGAAAGGATGGCAACATGCTGCACTCCGGCACCTTCATTAAACTCCAAATATTCATCAATCTGTGATTTTTTTAACCCTTCTGCAGGTTCATTGATTGGCAATTTAATTTTCCAATTTTTGGATCTTACTACAATACTTTTAAGTGCTGAATATTTAGTACTTATATCTGTCTCATCAAATCGAACAAATGTAGAAAATCCAAAAATGTTTTCATAGTATTCTCTCCATTCATCCATTTTCCCTAACTCTACATTCCCAACTACATGATCTATTCTTACAAGTGATGTGGGTTTGGTAATAAGTGAAGGTAAATTCAGCTTTTGAAATCCAGGAGCCCATAGTCCATCATAATGTAAATCATCTATAAAAGAATGAATTGTTTCTCCGTAAGTTTTAATAGATGACTTTCCATATTTCCCCTTTTCATCATTAGTAAAAGCAGGCTCCATAACACCTTCTGCTCCTCTTGATAAACATGACTCATATGCTTCCAAATCACAATCAACAGAAAATGCAACATCATATATGCCATCACCATGTTTTTTTAACCAATCAGACCCAGGATGTGATGAATTTAATGGTGTTGTAATTACAAAATACTGACGATTATTTTTTAATACATAAGAAACTGCATCCTTGATACCTGTTTCAGGTCCACAGTATGCATATGGCTCAAATCCAAATGCAGATCTATAATAATGAACTGCTTGCTTAGCATTCCCAGTTAAAAATTCTAAATGATGAAAATCATGGATAGGAAAATGTTCCTTACCATGCCATTCATTTGTCATATAAGCCATGTAAACTCTCTTATTTTATTTTCTAATATCATTAAAATTCCAATAATTCATTTATATGTTTAATAATTTTCTCTGTACTTGGAAGATAGCGCTCTTCTAATATAGAATTTAATGGAATCGCAGGAATATTTTCTGAACCAACTACTTTTACTGGTGCATCTAAATATGTAAAACAATTTTCTTGAATTTTCCCACTAAGTGCTTGTGCAAAAGAGTTAGCACAAGGTTCCTCTGTTATAATTAAACAACGATTGTGCGCTTTCACTGTACTATAAATCAATTCTTCATCTAATGGATGTAGAGTCCTAAGATCAATTATTTCCAATTGACCAGAAAACTTTTTTGCTGCTGATAACGCCCAATATACTCCCATTCCATATGTAACTATAACTATAGATTTACTATCTTTTATATTATTTTCTTCAGCAGATAACACAACTCTTGCTTTACCTAATGGTAAAATATAATCCCTTGAAGGTTCAATACTTTTTGCTTTTTCTGTTCCTGGTATTTTACTCCAATATAATCCTTTATGTTCTAGCATGATGACAGGGTTTGGATCATAATATGCGGCTTTCATTAATCCCTTCAAATCTGCACTTGTAGATGGATAAGCAATTTTAATACCTTGTATATTTGTAAGTATAGACTCTATACTCGAAGAGTGATAAGGGCCTCCACTACCATATGCACCTATGGGAACACGAATAATGCAACTAACAGGCCATTTCCCCCTAGATAAATAACAAGAACGACTTACTTCTGTAAACAATTGATTTAATCCTGGCCATATATAATCTGCAAACTGTACTTCTACAATAGGTTTACAACCTACAGCAGACATCCCAACTGTACTACCAATTATAAATGCTTCTTGAATTGGAGTATTAAAAACACGAGTATCACCAAAAGTTTCTGCTAAAGTAGCCGCCTCTCTAAATACTCCACCTAATCGTTTCCCAACATCTTGCCCATATAAAAGGCACTCTGGATTATCTTCCATAAGCTCTTTAATCGCTAACATAGCACAGTCTACCATAATAGTAGTTTTATTTGAGCTAGGGCTACGCTCCCCCTTTTCTTCTAATATTTCTGTTGGATGAAAAATATTTTCAAACAATTCATCTGGTTCAGGATCACTAGCATTAATTGATTTTTCAAAATCTTTTTCTACAGTACGTATAGACTTTACTTTTAATTTTTCTAAAGTATTTTTTGTAAAACCAGAAGCTGTTAATTTTTTATATAAAATAGGATATGGATCTTTTTTTTGATGTTCTTCTAAATCATCTCTATACCATTCCATACGAACACCAGAAGTATGATGGTTTAATAAAGGAACATTCCCATATACTACAAATGGCCGACGTTCTTTACGCATAGTAGCAATAACTTTTTTAATATCTAAATAAGATTGTACAAAATCATTCCCCATTGTATTTACAAATTCTATATCACCAAACCCTTGTATATACGTCCCTATATCAGAGTTTCGAATTTCTGATGCAGATGCAGAAATATCCCACCCATTATCTTGTATAAGATATAATATTGGAAATTGTTTTAACGCTGCCATATGTAGAGCTTCCGATACTTCTCCTTCTGTAATAGAACCATCACCAAGTGAACAAACTACAATTGATTCATGTACTTTATCAATTTTATCTAATTTTTGTTTTTCTAAATATTGAATCCCCATTGCAATGCCTGTAGTTGGTATTGCCTGCATACCAGTTGCAGATGATTGGTGCGGAATTTTAGGCATATCATATCTTCGTAAACTAGGATGAGAATAATAGGAACGTCCCCCTGAAAATGGATCATCTTTTTTTGCATGCAATTGTAGCATAAGTTCATAAGGGGTTATTCCCATACTAAGCAGAAGTGCATCATCTCTATAATAGGGAGCAACCCAATCATGTGCATGTAATTGCAACCCTAATGCAATTTGTATGGCCTCATGCCCTTTAGATGTTGCGTGAACATATTTAGATGTAATTTCTTTATTTTTTTCATAAATATCTGACATTGCACGAGCCGTACACATAATCTCATATGCCTTAGAAAATATTTTTTTAGAAACCGTTTTTTTTTCGGGACTCATCTATTCATTTTTTAACTTTTGTATAGTTTTACGAGTAAAATCTGATAGAACTCTTTCTCCACTAATTTTGGCTCTTTCTATAAGGAGATTATCCCAATTTTCAGAACCTAACCACATCACTTGTTTTAATTCCCTCATAGAATCAGGATTGGATACTACTAATTTGCTAGCTAAATTCAATATTCCTATATCCATATCTTCTACTGTATCATACACTTCTGCAAATAGTCCTTTTTCATGCGCCCAGTGTGCAGTTTGCCAATCTGTTGCATTAATTGCAAGTTGGCTAAATGCAGATACACCTATTTTTCTTTCTATGGCAGGCCCAACTACAAAAGGGCCAATCCCGATTGCTAATTCACTTAATTTTATAGATGCAAACTTTGAAGCAAAACAATAATCCGTAGCTGCAGCCATGCCAACTCCTCCGCCAACAGCTTTCCCTTGCAATCTTCCAATAATAAACTTAGGACATTTTCTAGCGACATTAATTACATTTGCAAACCCAGAAAAAAATTGTTCTCCTGACTCAGCATCTTTAATATCTAATAATTCATCAAATGAAGCACCAGCACAAAAAGCTCTATCTCCTGCACTTTTTAATATCAATACTTTAATAGAATCGTTTTCACCAGCACTTTTCATTGTATCTGCTAATTCTTTTAATAAACTACTTGGTAAAGAATTACTTTGGGGGTGAAAAAACTCAATAGTACCAATATTATTTTCAATATTTAGCTTTACATATGGTTCCATATACTAATCCTGATTTTTCTTTTTTATCATAGTTAAAATAGTTGCCATCATAACTGTTTCATTTTCATCATCATATACATCCACAAGAAACTTAACAATACCTTTTGCAATATCATCATCTGGCCTTTTTTCTTGTTCAATTTTTTCTTTTACTGTAAATCGTACTGCAATAGTCATTCCCGGATAAACGGGCTTTGTAAACCGGCATTCATCAATTCCATAGTTTAATAATACTGGTCCTTTGGGGGGGTCTACAAATAAACCTGCTGCTCTACTAAGAATATAATATCCATGTGCTACTCTTTCCGTAAAAATTGTCCCTTCTAACGCATTCTCATCCATATGTGCGTAAAATTTGTCTCCACTTAATTCCGCAAAATCTTCAATATTTTTAAGGCTTACCGTATGTGTGTCTGTAAATACTGTTTCACCAATTTCTAATTCTTCAAAATGCTTCCGGAACACATGTGGCTCTGCTTCATTTTGTTTTCCACCTACTTGATATTGATTAGTTATCTTCGATATTGTCGTTGGATGTCCTTGTATTGCAGTTCTTTGAAGATAATGTAATATGCCTCGTTTACCACCCATTTCTTCACCGCCACCCGCACGACCTGGACCTCCATGTGTAAGAAGTGGCATAGGAGAGCCATGCCCTGTACTTTCTTTCGCACAGTCTTTATTAAGTACTAATATTCTTCCATGCATAGAAGCTGCATTTATAGTAAATTCACGAGCAATATTATCATCCGCAGTAATAATAGAACACACTAATGATCCTTTACCCATACGAGATAATTCAATGGCTTCATTCAAATTTTTATAAGGTAAAATTGTTGAAACAGGTCCAAATGCTTCAATACTATGACAATCTATATTTTCATATGGTTTTTCATTTAAAAATAATATTGGAGAAATAAAAGCTCCACTCTTTTTATTTGCTCCTATAACTTCAAAGTTTTCTAAATCTCCATATACAAT
>CEUZ01191155.1_pt1 | contig 10339 bp, 5 predicted proteins | sample 361511 | NCBI WGS metagenome assembly CEUZ01 (sample SAMEA2622822, study PRJEB7988) | marine metagenome | biome: marine biome (ENVO:00000447); feature: surface water layer (ENVO:00002042); material: "saline water (ENVO:00002010), including plankton (ENVO:xxxxxxxx)" | depth 5 m | reverse complement strand
GATCATTAAATGAATTATTCCAAATTTGTTCCATTTTATATATATATGTAAAATATAATTATTTACCAATATAATTAAAGGGTGTAATTGATTTTAAATACGTCTTTTCATTATCGTCTATATCTAACTCATTTATGAATTCCGTTAGTTTTGTTTTAATTGATTCTGCATCAGAATAATCTCTCGATAATTCTTTCATTTTTTCATAACTTTCCTTTATTCCTAATATTTTTAATCTAGTCTGTAATCCTTCGGTGACTACAACAAAGTTTTCGGCCAATTCTTTATTTATAGCCGCTTCATTTACCTCTATTTTATTAAGTCCTTCACATAATGATGTTAATCCAATTAACATATATGAAAAACTACTACCAACATTTCTTAAAATAGTAGAATCAGTTAAATCTCGTTGTAATCTAGAAATGGGTAATTTTCGAGAGAAAAATTCTAACATGCTATTACTTAGTAAAAAATTACCTTCGGCATTTTCAAAATTTATTGGATTTATTTTGAATGGCATAGTAGAAGAACCCACTTCCCCTTTTACAATTTTATGTACTATAATATTTCGTGAAATATATAACCACATATCTTGGCACAAATCAATACATATCACATTAATTCTTTTTAACGCATCAAATATTTCCGAATAATTATCGTAATGATCTATTTGGGTAGTGGGTTTATTTCTTTTTAAATTAAATAATTTGATAAAGTCATCGACAAACTTATCCCAATCTAAATTAGGTTTTGCATAATGATGAGCATTTAAGTTGCCAGTAGCTCCTCCAAATTTAGTAGTATATTTAATAGATTTTAAAATAGTCATCTGCTTGTATAATCTTTCATAAAATACACTAATTTCCTTACCCAATGTCGTAGGAGTTGCGGGTTGTCCATGAGTGCGTGCCAATAAAGGTATTGATATCCATTTACTAGAAAGTGATTTCATACAATGTAATATATCATTCATTTTAGGAATGAGTACTTCTTCCAATGATTCTTTAATCATTAGAATGTTAGCACTACTATTAACATCTTGTGATGTCAACCCAAAATGAATAAACTGTAAGATAGGTACATCTTTTCCATATCTTTCAATGATTTTATCTCTAATATAATATTCTATAGATTTTACGTCGTGTTTAGTAGTATTTTCAATTTCCTTGACTATTTTACATTCATCTATATCAAAGGTTTCATGAATATCTCTTAAAAATGGTATAGTTTCAAGCTCTATAGAATACAATTCATATAGCCCTAATGTAATTAGGTATTCGATTTCTATAAAAAGTCGATATTTTATAAAACTATATTCTGAAAAATAATAGCGTAGTTCGTTTGTACACCGCGTATAACGTCCGTCTATAGGTGAAATAGATAATAATTCCATTATATTTTATGTAAATAAAATAGTAAATAAAATCTTAAATTAAAAATAAATAAAATATTAATCTACCTCCTCAGTAGTAGCGGTGGTATTTCCCGACATCCCACTCATATCTGGCATCCCACTCATATCGGGCATACCGCCAGGCATCCCACTCATATCGGGCATACCGCTAGACATCCCACCAGGAGCACCCATACCATCATATAGTTTTGATATAATAGGTGCAATGACATCTTCTAATTCCTTTTTCTTAGAATCATATACATCAAATGTTTCACTCTGGTTATTTTCAAACCATTCAGTAGCCACAGTTAATGTATCATCAATTGTTTTCAAATCTTCCTCTGAGAATTTATCTTTTACCTTATCGTCATTGGTCGTAGATCTAACACTAAAGATATAATTTTCTAACCCATTCTTACTTTCGATCACTTTTTTAATTCTTTCGTCATCTTCCTTATATTTTTCAGCATCGGCGACCATTTGTTCAATATCTTCTGCTGATAAACGTCCCTTATCATTTTTAATCTCAATTTTCTCTGATTTACCAGTTGATTTGTCAGCTGCTGATACATTCATAATACCATTAGCATCAATATCAAATGAAACTTCAATTTGTGGAACCCCTCTAGGTGCAGGTGGGATTCCGGTAAGTTCAAACTTGCCTAGTAAATTATTATCCTTAGTCATAGCACGTTCACCTTCAAATACTTGAATTAGTACTCCTGGCTGATTATCTGCATAAGTTGAAAATGTCTGTGATTGTTTAGTTGGTACTGTGGTATTTCTATTAATTAGACTTGTCATTACTCCACCAGCAGTTTCAATACCTAATGATAATGGTGTAACATCAAGAAGTAGTAAATCGTTTGTAGTTTCACTATTATGTCCAGTCAAAATGGCTGCTTGAACTGCCGCTCCATAAGCAACAGCTTCGTCTGGATTAATCGCCTTACTCAATTCTTTTCCATTAAAGTAATCAGATAAAAGCTTTTGAATTTTAGGAACACGTGATGATCCACCAACTAATACAATATCATCTACAGCACTTTTATCAATTTTAGAATCTCTTAAAACCTTATCAACTGGGTCTAAACAACCTCTAAATAAATCGTCACATAATGATTCGAACTTAGCCCTTGTAATACTAGTATAGAAGTCTATTCCTTCAAATAAAGAATCAATTTCAATATTAGCATTCGCGGATGATGATAATGTTCTCTTAGCTTTTTCACAACTCGTTCTTAATCTACGCATTGCTCTCTTGTTATCAGAAATATCTTTCTTGTATTTTTTCTTAAACTCGGCCTTAAAATGATTAACTAGACGGTTATCAAAATCTTCGCCACCTAGATGTGTATCACCAGCAGTAGCTTTAACTTCAAAAACTCCATCATCAATTGATAAAAGTGAAACATCAAATGTTCCACCACCAATATCAAAAATTAAAACATTTTTCTCTGAAGATGATTTATTATCTAATCCATAAGCAATAGCAGCAGCAGTTGGTTCATTAATAATTCTAAGTACATTTAACCCAGCAATAACACCAGCATCTTTAGTTGCCTGACGCTGTGAATCATTAAAATAGGCTGGGACTGTAATAACAGCATCAGTTACCGTTTCCCCCAGATATGCTTCTGCAATTTCTTTCATTTTAATTAATACCATAGATGAAATCTCCTCTGGCTGAAATGTTTTATCTTCGCCCTTATAATTAGCATGTAATTGACATTTATTATTAGAATCATTAGAAACCTTAAATGGCCAATATTTCATATCAGATTTTACTGTAGGATCATCGAACTTTCTACCAATTAAACGTTTAGCATCAAAAATAGTATTTTCAGCATTAATAGCTGCTTGGTTTTTAGCAGACTCACCAATTAATCTTTCTTCACTATTAAATGCTACATATGATGGGGTTGTTCTATTGCCTTGATCATTGGCAATAATTTCTACTGTATTACCTTTCATAACACCAACCGCACTATATGTTGTTCCTAAATCAATTCCTATACCTATTGTCATCTTTTATGATAATAAGTTGTAAATATATGTTAAGTAATTTTAAAAAAAGTAATTTATTTATTAAAATCGATTTCTGGGATCAAATGTACTATACTGTTTCATAGTATTATCAATACCTCTTAATTTAGTACATCCAGAACATCCACTTCCTCTCATTTTTCTGCTTCTACTAGTTCTTCTATTAGTTTTTCTACTAGTTCTCCTAGTAGTTCTTCTAGTATTTCTTTTACCGCCTCTGGTATTTGAAAGATATTTTTTATATTTTGTAAACATGTTTTTCTTACCAGCTTGTCTAGATTGTCTAGATTTTCTTGCTTTTCTAGGCTTTCTCGTTCTTCTACCACCCTTTACATATTTAAGATTCCGTGGACCTAAAGAAAATAAGTCAAAAGGTCCATCGGTTCCAACATGTGAGAATCCAACATTATTATTATATGATGGATCGTCCAAACCATTATAATTTTCACAACTATTAGGGGAATTATCAAACATGTTTTTACCAAAATTAAAAGGAGCACCTTTTGATCCTGAACCGCGCATTATTTTTTTTGACATTTTATAAATATAACTTAGAAATTAATTCCAATTTATTTAGGTAATAAATATATTGTAAATATTATATGAAGTTAGATAACTATTTTGAAAGAGGATCAAAATATTTAAAAAAAAAATCTATAGAGTTATGGTTAGTAACTACAGCAACATTAACATTAAATGCATTTGGGATATTATATTTATTACAAGGTGAGTTCTATTTATTTATAGCCTTAATATTGACATCACAAATAGTAGATATGTTTGATAAATATAATAGAAATAAAGCAAAACAAAACACCAATTTTAATTATAATCAAATGTTAGAATGGGTAAAATTATTAACTATATTTTTTGCTTTTACGAGAGTTTACTCAAATCATATAACAAATAATATTATATTAATAGTATTTATTCTATTAATATTATCAAATATAGATTATTCCATAAAATCAAGTATAGAAATTATTGAAGGAGAAGAAAAAGAATCACAAATAATGTTTTGGACTAAACCATATCGTAAAATAAAGTTACAAACATTAAAAAATATAAGACTAGTTTCATGCTTATTTAATGAAAACCTTACATTCTTTTACATAATTTTAGTTATGATATTTATACATGTTTCAAATTGATTAAGCTTCTGTATTCTTTAGTTTGATTTTAACTATGTTATTTTCAGATACCTTATCTTTTTCTATACTATCAAAATTAAACTCCATATTAATATTTTCATCACAATAATCTACACCCCCCCAATCCTCTATATTATTAAGTTCTTTTTCTACTTCAGGATTAATATCTAATAATTTAGATTCATCTATCAATATATCAGATTCTCCAGTACCACACGGGGGTATTTGACCCATCATAATGTTAGAAGAAACTCCATTTAATTTATCATATTCTCCGAATATAGATGCCTTAAATAATTGATCAGTCGTTTCTTCGAAACTACATTTTGCTAAGGGTCCAATATTTCCACGATTAATACCAAATCTATCAATAGACATTAAATAACCTTTATTAGTCATAGTATCAACTAGTAATGACAAGTGTCTATAGTTAACATATGAGCCCGCACCAACAATAACTTCTTTAATTTCCCTCAAAAGAATATTTTTAGCAGCTTCTATACCAAATATTTCATATATTTCATAAATGTCATTTGATATAGTTTTAGTAGGATCAACGTATGGTAATCTAAGTACTTCAAGTAAATTGACACCCATAGTATCTAATACCCATTCCTCCTTCTGCTCAAAAGAATTATTATTATAGACGTAATTATTAAGACTCTTATACATAGATACTGATGTTATATTATCTATACCTTTAATAATAACTTTATCTCTCATAGATTTAACATAAGTCTTTAATGTATTTAAATCATTAATCTTTTCCTTGTCGCCTTTCTTAATCTGCATTAATCTTATTCTAAAAATAAGTTTACTAGAATTGTCATCAGAATATACGCATGCAATATCTTCACCATAGTATAGATTTATTTTGTGATAGATATCTTCCATAGTAATATCTTTTTCCATCATTATTTGTTTATCAAACTCGAATCTAATGATCCATTCTGAACCATGATTTTCACCAGAAATAACTTTATCTATATTATCAAATACTTTATATATTTGTAATAATTCCTTATCTTCCTCTATATTTGTATTATAGTCATCTGGATCATAATATATATTTATTGATTTAATAACGTCTCTTAAACTAGTTAATTCAATCTTGTTAAGAACTGATATAGCGGAATCTTTTGAATATTTTATGTCATCATTAAGTGATATTGTTAAAGAAGGCATTTTAATTGTTTTAGAAATATGTAATAACTCTTTTAATCTAGGTACACCTCTAGTTACATTAGATTTCTCAGAAACACCAGCAAAATGGAAGGTATTAAGTGTCATCTGTGTTGCTGGTTCTCCTATAGATTGTGCAGCAACGGGACCAACCATTTCACCTGGTTGAACCATACCACTTTCAAACTTAATTTTAATAAGTTCTATTAAATAATCAAACGCAACTCTACTTAATCTATGATGTTTAACTAATATTTTAGGAGATAGATAAGCTCTAAGTAGAATATGGAATAACATAGTTCCATTATTATCTTTATTTATTTTCAAACTATCAATTAAATTATTGATTCCATCTATAACAACTAATGGAGATAAATCAGTATTATACATCATATCAATATTAAACTTAGTTTTAATATTATGTATCAATCTATTAAAATTAATACTATAGCAGATTGTAGAGTCTCTATAATTCTTAAATATGAATGTTCTCAAATTATAAGTGTCTTCAACAATTTGTTTAAAGAAATCATTTAAGATTGATTTATATTTTTTATTACTTTTAAGCTCCTTCATTGTTTTATTATTCATAAATGAACTAAAATCTTCATTGCTTGAAAACTTATGATCTTTCTCTAATTTTGAATAATTTGAAGTAAAATGGTCTAAAGCTTGTGTTTCTATTTTAGAATGATCCATACCATCTTCGCCATATAAGAATTGTATAATATTACCACTTGCATTTACTACAGATAAATTATGTTTAACTTTGGTATCTTCCATAGCTTTAATCAATTTTCTTTGAATATACCCAGTTTCAGATGTTTTAACAGCCGTATCTATCAAACCTTCTCTACCACCCATAGCATGGAAGAAGAACTCTTGTGGCGATAACCCATTTATAAATGAGTTCTCTACAAAACCTTTAGCTTCGGGACTAACATTATATTTTGTAAAATGTGGCAAAGCTCTATCATTATAGTTATTTGGAATACGTTTACCATCTACATTTTGCTGTCCCAAACAAGCTACCATTTGCGCAATATTAATAGATTTACCTTTAGAACCAGAAGAAACCATATTAGTCATTCTATTGTTTTTAGATAGACTTTTCAAACCAATTTTACCAGCCTCTGCGATAGCTTTATTTAGTAAATTATTTACTGATTTTTCAAACTCGGATTCGACAGAATCGGCGCTATTATTTTCGAATATTTGTTGATGTACTTGTTGAACTAATTTAGATACATCTTTTTTCTTTTTAACTATAGTATTTTTAATTTTTTCATTTGTTTCTTTATCGGCAATTAAATCTGAAATCCCTACACTAAATCCGCTCAATATTAAATATCTTGTGACAATATTCTGAAGATCATCCAATAATCTCTGGCATACTTTATGCCCATAATCATTAAATGTCATATGAATTAATCCACGCGATCCAGTATCCATAATTTTATTATCAATTCTACCTTGAATCAGTTCACCATTTTTAATAATAACATGATTTAATTTGTCATCTTTTTTGCTATCATCATATGAATTATTTTTCATATTCATATTAAGACCTTTTGGTAGTACTATTGATACTAATTGGCGACCACTCCATCTAGGTGGTGATTTAATTTCTGGTTCCGGTAATTTTCCATCAAATGTATTTATATAAACTAGAATATTCATCAATTCGGTTTTATTAAAATACACACCATCATTTGTTAATCTATTTAATCCTAAAAGTGAATCTTGATATAATGCAATAACTGGTTTGTGAACTCTAGGACTAATAATTTGGAGAGGTACATATGTTAATTGTTCTAATTCAGTTTTTGACTGAATGGATTGTGGTACATGCATATTCATTTCATCACCATCAAAATCAGCATTATAAGGTTTGGTAACACTTACATTTAATCTAAATGTATGATAATCCATTACTCTAATTTTATGACCCATCATACTCATTTTATGTAAAGAAGGTTGTCTATTAAATAGAACAACATCCCCATCAATTAAATGTCTATTAACAATATCACCATCATTTAACTCTAAATTATTAATATCTACATATTGAAGAGCTGTAGTCCTACCATCTATTTTCCTCTTAATACTTTTAGCACCTGGATGATTGAATGGTCCATTTCTTACAAGATTATATAATTTATTTTTATTATAAGGTGTTACTATTTCGGGATATGTTAAATTCATTGCTATTTTTAATGGCACACCTAATTCATCAATATTAAGATTGGGATCCGGAGTAATAACACTACGAGAAGAAAAGTCTACACGTTTTCCCATAAGATTACCTCTAATTCTACCTTCTTTTCCCTTTAATCTTTGTCTAAGAGTTTTAAGAGCTCTCCCAGATCTATGGGCAGATGGATTTATTCCAGGTAATTCATTGTCTACTAATGTAGCAACATGATATTGTAATACTTGAACCCAATCGTCTATAGTATTTTCGAGTGATTTTTCATTTTCTATTTTTTTCTTAAGATGATTATTTGTTTTAACTATATCATGAAGCTTATGTGTTAAATCATCTTCACTTCGCTGCCCACCGAATTGTCTAATAGATGGTCTAACGGATGGGGGGGGTACAGGTAACATAGTACAAATTAACCAATCTGGTCTACACCAATCACGTGAAAATCCCATAATTTCACAATCTTCATCACTTATTCTACTAAATATTTTTAAAATGATTTCTGGAGTAAGAAGTTGTTTTTTCTCTTCTTCTGTAAGATCATCAGATGTTTTATCCTTTTTATCCTTCCATTCAGCATATATTTTACATAATGAATTAGTCTCTTTTATTATTTTAGATGGCAATAATGCCCCACAACCATCTTCAGAATTACTTCCACATACCTTAATTTTTGAACATTTATCTATTATATAATTCCATCTATTTCTACCCTTAAGAACGCTTAATATTTGTGACAATTCCTCATTTTTATCAATCAATAATTTTGAACATCTAATACATACACATTTTAATATTTTAATTATTATTGGTAAGAATTGTATATGAAAAACTGGCTTTGCTAATTCAATATGACCAAAATAACCCGGACAGAATCTATTATCTAAATTATCTGTTGGACAAATTTTACCATGATCTATAACTCCCATTCTAGGATCAAACAAACCACCTATAATAGGATCATTATTTGAATCATATAATAAGGTTTGTGTTACATGGACAACCGATCGCCTTTTTATTTCTTGAGGACTTAAAACACTGAATTGTACCCCTGAAATTTCTCTTATTTTAGAACTATAATCTAATTCTCTATACAGTGTCATAGTTTATATATCTATATATTTTATTTTTAAGTTTATTTAAGAATCAATTTTGTATAATTATTTAAATATTAACAAAAAAAATCTATATATTTTATATGAGCATAGTTACTAGATCAATGGCATCAAAAAGAAATCTGAAGTTAAATAAAGGTTTAACTAAACATTCGTCAGATACAAGTATAAGTTGTTCAGAATATAGTAGTGATGCCGAATCTGAAAATAGTGAGACATTAAGTCTTTATGATTCTGATTCAACTGATACCAATACTATTTATAAAGAAGATTATAAAGAATATAGTGACATAGATAATTTAAAATCAATAATACTTGAAAAAAATAAAAAATCAATGATAAATACAGAAATCGAGTATATTCACGAACAAGAATTATTAATAAATGAAATTAATAATCAAAATAATTCTTTGAGATTAAAAATATTGAAATGTCCTATAGATATTAAAGAAAAGGCTAGAATAATAAAATTATTAGACAAATATGAAAATATGGAAACATCATCAGAATATGGTAAAATATCTCATTATATAGAACATATACTAGATATACCATTTGATATATATAAAAAAATAGATATAATAGAAGACAATACGCCAGAAAATATTTCAATTTTTTTAAATAATATGAAATCTAAATTAGATGATGTTATTTATGGCCATGATTTTGCAAAATTAGAAATAATGCAAATACTATCTCAAATGATTAGTAATCCTAATAGTAAAGGAAATATTATTGGAATACATGGTCCTCCAGGTATTGGTAAAACCACATTAGTAAAAGAAGGAATTGCTAAAATATTAGATAGACCATTTTCTTTTATCAGTTTAGGTGGGTGTTCTGACGCATGTTTTTTAGAGGGTCATTCATTTACGTATGAAGGTTCTCAGCCAGGCGCTATAGTAGAAATTTTAAAAAAAGCAAAGTGTATGAATCCAATAATATATTTTGATGAATTAGACAAAGTAAGTGAGACCACTAAGGGAGATGAAATAATAAATCAATTAATTCATATAACAGATGAAAGTCAAAATAATAAAATATCAGATAAATATTTAGGAAATAATATAGATTTAGATTTATCAAAAGCAATATTAATATTCTCTTTTAATGATTTAACAAAGATAAATCCGATCTTAAAAGATAGAATTAATATGATAGAATTAAAGGATTTTACCGAAAAGGAAAAAATTAACATAGCAAATAAATATTTATTGAAGAATATTTATAATGATTATAATAT
>CEUZ01290900.1_pt1 | contig 10340 bp, 7 predicted proteins | sample 361511 | NCBI WGS metagenome assembly CEUZ01 (sample SAMEA2622822, study PRJEB7988) | marine metagenome | biome: marine biome (ENVO:00000447); feature: surface water layer (ENVO:00002042); material: "saline water (ENVO:00002010), including plankton (ENVO:xxxxxxxx)" | depth 5 m | reverse complement strand
GTTCATTGATAGGAGAATGAAAAAATTTTTATTGAGTCTATTTTTGGTATTCACTGTCAGTTGTAGTTCAGCTCCTCAGGTCAAAAGTCAGGACTATGCTCAGCTTAAAAAAGGTCGAACTTTTGAAGCTTCATTTCCAATGGTCTGGAAAGCTATTGAGGAGACGATCAGAAAGTATGGAGTTAACGAGCGGGACCCAAAATCTGTTGATGAAAATGAACTTAAAAAAATCGATGAACGGATGATTCGTTCGAAAGAAGTTTTTAGCCAATCTAGGGACAAATATGTGACTTATCAAGTCAATGGTTTTCCAAGAAAGAAGTATCTTCAAACCCGGCAAGTTTATGAGGTTGTTGCAAAAAAAGTAATTGGCGGTGTTCAAGTCGAGCTTCGTTTAAATGAAGAGATTCAGCTTTTAGATGAAAAAGGAAATCCATTGGGTTGGGAATCTGCCGAGAATTCTGATTCTTCTAGAGCTCAGGACTTTTTGAATGAAGTTGAAATGAATCTTCAAAGAAGAGGTTATTCTCAATAGTGAACCATTTTTGTCTACATTTAAAATGATTCGCTTGCCAAAAGTGAAAGAATGCCCAACTTAGGAGTCAAACTCTAGTTTTTGAAAGCTAGGACGGGAGAACCTATGGAAGATGAAAATCGCCTCAAAGAAAATCAGCTCTTGGAGCACGCTTTACGCTCAGGAGACATAGAAATTGAGATCGACACCGGTGAAATCACGGAGACAGGGATAATGGTTCCTGAGCAAGGGTTTCCTGATCATTTAATGGTTTTACCTGTTCAGTCTGCAGCTGTTTTTCCGACTCTTGTTGCACCTATTCTGGTCACTGAGCCTCGATTTATTGATACGGTTGAAGAGTCTCTTAAAAAAGATAAACTGATTGGAATTTTACTTACACAAGACTCAAAGGTAGATAAAAAAACAAAACTAGATGATCTTTTTAAGGTTGGTGTAATTGCTCGAGTGATTAAGCGTCTTAAAATGCCTGATGGATCGATCCATGTTCTAGTGCAAAGTTTGAAAAGATTTCGAGTAGTAAAGCCTATCTCTGAAAAGAAATATATCGTTGTTCAAGCAGAATATTTGTCCGATGAAGTTGAAAAATCGATTGAATTAGATGCTTTTACTCGATCAATTATTTCTTCTGTTAAAAAACTTGCTGATGTAAATCCATTTTTTACAGAGGAAATGAAATTAGCTTTATTGAATGCCTCTGGACCAGAAGTCGTTGCCGATATTGTGGCTTCTGCTTTATCTCTCGATAAGAAAACTTCTCAGCTTTTTTTAGAGACTTTATCTGTGAAGAAGAGATTTCATCTTTTACTTGAACACTTACAGCGAGAGCAGAATGTAGCAGATGTTCAGAAAAAAATTCAAGATGATGTAAATAGTAAAATTAATCATATGCAGAGAGACTTCTTTTTAAGAGAACAGCTCAAAGTCATAAAAAAGGAACTTGGTTTAGAAGAGGAAGCTAAGGATAAAGTTTCTAGAATTTTTTCTAAAAAAATTGAAGAATCTCTTATGCCTGAAGAAGTAAAAAAACTGGCACTACAAGAGCTCGAAAAGTTTAGTACGATTCCTGAACAATCCCCTGAACATCATGTTGTGAGAAGTTATTTAGAAACGCTAGTTGATCTTCCATGGGGAATTGAAACTGAGGATCAGCTTGATTTGCGAAGAGCGTTGGCAATATTAAATAGAGATCATTATGGTTTAGAAAAGGTTAAAAACAGAATTTTAGAGTTTCTTGCCATTAGAGCTCTTAAAAAAGAACATGAAGAAGATAGGAAAAAAGGATCAATTATATGTTTAGTCGGTCCTCCAGGTGTTGGCAAAACCTCTATTGGAAAGTCTATTGCTGAAACATTGGGAAGAAAGTTTTATCGTTTTTCTTTAGGTGGAATGAGAGATGAAGCCGAAATTAAAGGACACCGTCGAACATATGTGGGGGCGATGCCTGGTAAAGTGATTCAGGCGATGAAACGAGCAGGGTCTCAAAATCCTGTAATTCTACTTGATGAAATTGATAAGCTGGGACAAAGCTATCAAGGAGATCCAGCGAGTGCTTTACTTGAAGTTTTAGATCCTGAACAAAATTCTAGCTTTATTGATCATTATTTAGATGTTCCATTTGACTTGTCTCAAGTGGTATTTATTGCAACAGCAAATTCAATTGATACTATTCCAGACGCTCTTCTTGATCGAATGGAGATCATTGAAATTCCTGGATATACGCTTGAAGAAAAAGTGAAGATTGCTAAAAAGTATGTCATTCCAAAAGTTTTAAAAGAGAACTCAATTGACCCACATTGGGTTCAAATTAAAGCAAAAACATTAAAAAAATTAATGAGTGATTATGCAAGAGAACCAGGTTTAAGGAGTCTTCAGAGGCTAATCGAAAAAATTTCTAGAAAAATAGCGACTCAAGTGGTGATGCAAAAACAAGTTTCTCCTCGAAAAAAATGGAAGCCAATTGAGGTAAAGGAATCTGATTTAATTCAGTGGTTAGGACCACAAAGGTTTTATAACGAACTTGCTGAAAGGATCACATGTCCAGGCGTGGTTGTTGGACTTGCGTGGACGTCAATGGGAGGAGATATTCTCTTTATTGAGGCACGGAAGGTTCCAGGTAGTGGAGGATTAAAGCTGACTGGTCAAATGGGAGATGTGATGACCGAAAGTGCGAGCATAGCCTGGTCTTATGTGAAGTCTCGATTGGTAAGTGAATCTATTTTTACTGAAGAAGATCTAAAAGATTTGGAAATACATCTTCATATTCCATCTGGAGGAGTTCCAAAAGATGGGCCTTCAGCGGGAATTACGATGGCGACTGCATTGTATTCACTTCTTTCAAAACAGATGACTCCTCAGAAGTTAGGAATGACAGGGGAGTTGTCACTTATTGGAAAAGTTCTTCCTGTAGGGGGAGTAAAAGAAAAGCTTTTAGCTGCTAAACGAGCGGGATTGAAAAAAGTGATTCTTCCTGCACAGAACGAAAAGGATCTTTTTGAAATTGAACCGGATTCAATTAAAGGGTTACAGCTTATTTTTGTTTCTGAGATTAATGAAGTTTTTGATGAGGTCTTTGGGAATAAGAAGAAAAAATAAGAACAAACTTTTAATACAGAGCTCTGACTGTTTAGATTGATTTTCTAAAGAACAGAGCTCTTTTCTTTGATTTTAGGAATTAGTGAGGCATGACTGAGAAGTCATCTTCTTGTACTGCTTTTTGGTACTCGCCTCGTACTTTTCCTTCAGCAATTTCACGAAGCGCAGTCACAATGTATCTGTTTTTGCACTTAATTAAGGGAGTGGAGCCTTTGTGAATCTGGCGGGCTCTTTTTGTGGCAAGGTGGATGAGTTCATACATATTATCCACTCTTTTTAAACAATCATCGACTGTAATTCGTGCCATGAAATTTCTCCTTAATTTATGAAATGAAGACTCCACTAGTACATCAATAGGGGCTTATTCGTCAAGATGAGATTAGTTGATTAAAAAAGTTAAATACTAGTTTTCTTTCGGATAGAAAAGCAGTTTTGCTTATAATTCCTTGATTTAAAAAAGGAAAGTCTTATGAAAGCAGAAGTGCAGTGAGCATTTGGTCCTTAAATAGTCGTTTGCGAGAATGGACTAACGACTTTAATGGGTATGTGAGTAAGGCTCTTTTTTTTCATGAGACTGAACTCCATGTATTGGAAGTTGTCCTGAAAAAATATCTTCTTTTTTCTCTTCTGTTGAAAAAAGTGCTTTGATCATTTCTTCATAATGTCTTGTGATGACGTTTCGTTTCAGTTTGCCTGTTGCAGTAATTTCATTTTTTTCAACGCTGAAATTTTCTGGAACAAGTTGAAATTTTTGAATGTGTTCAAAATGAGAATAACTTTGATTGAATTCATCTATTTTTTTTTGAAGCCACTGAATAAAAAGATGATGATGAAAAAGTTCTTTTTCTTCCGAATAGTAAAGAAGATTGTTTTCTGCAAAAATTTTAAGTTCTTCTGTATTGATTGTTAGTAAAGCACCTAGATAAGGTTGATTGTTTCCTATGACAAAGGCTTGTTCAATGAGAGGAATTCGTGTCAGTTCTTTTTCAATTTTTTGAGGAGCAATTTTTTTGCCATTTTTTAAAGTAATCAGGTTTTCTTTTCGTTCAGTAAGATGGAGATATCCTTGAGGATCAAGATATCCTAGATCTCCAGTTCTGTACCATTCATTTTCAAAAGAGCTTTCTTTGTTAAGATTTAAATTTGTATATTTTTGAAAAATCTTTCTTGTTCTCACCCAAATTTCGTCTTGGGCACTCAGTCGAATTTCAACATCAGGTAGGGGTCTTCCACATGTTCCAGGGATAATTTCGCTAGGACGACTTAGAGTGATGGGGCCACACGTTTCAGCCATTCCATAGCTTTCAATAATTGGAATTCCCAAACTAAGGTAAAAAAGTAAAGTTTCTTCTGATAAAAATCCTCCATGAGAAATACCGAAAATGAAGTTTTTTCCAAAAATTGATCTTAAAAGAAGTTTGTTACTTTGTGATTGTATTTTTTGAAAAATATTTTCTAGAAAAGGTCTTTCTTCTTTTTCAATGAAGTCTTTGATTCTATGTATGGCATTTTTTTTTAATTTTTGAAAATAGTGAGGACTATTTTTAAACCATTGCTGTTCTTTAATTTTTTTTAAAAAATCATTAAAGATAATAGGTGGTGCAAAAATAATAGAGGGTTGAATTTTTTGAGTCGATTGAAAGAGGTCTTTTTTTGAAGATATTCCTAGTTTCCATTGAAAAGCAATAAAAGATAAAGAATGAAGAATTCCAAAAATATTACCCAGATCATCGAAACTCATCGCTATTTTTATATTTTCAGTTTCAGAAATCCAAACTTTCCCTATTTCTTCATAGTGCTTAACGAGAGATTCGTGAGAAAGAATTACGCCTTTTGGTTTTTCTGTGGTTCCAGCTGTAAAGCAGATTGCAAATGGATCTTCTGGTAAAATAGAAATCAGGTTTTGATGAAATACACTTGGATCAAAGTTTTTGCTCTGTTTGCCTTGGTGAAGAAAGGAGTGGTATTCAGGTGATCCGATTTGAATAACTATAATATTTGGTACTGATATGAGATTTTGATCAGTAAATAAAATGTCTATTTCTGCTTCATTGATAATTGTACGAAGTCTACGATCACTCAATGAAGTTGATAGGGAAATAATTTCTTTTTTAATTCCCCAAATTCCAAGAGATAAAAATGTCCAATAACGACTGGGTTCACATAAAATTCCAATTCTTTTTTTAGGGTGAACCCATTGAAGTGCTCGAGCAATTTTAAAAGATTCATCGTAGAGTTCTTTCCAAGAAATAGATCTCGTTTGATATGATTTGTATTCAATGAGACAGATTTCATGTGGTGTTTGTTGAACTCTATTTAAAAAAGTCTGTGGAAGAAGATAGGAGCAATGGGGTCTCAAGATCGTCCCCTTCTTTTCATCGCTTTTGCCATTTCCATATCCGCAGTCTTTTGTTTCAGCGTTTCTCTTTTATCGTGTCGTTTTTTTCCTTTTCCCACACCGATTTGAACTTTAGCTCTTCCATTCTTTAAATAGATTTGGGTGGGAACAATTGTCATTCCCTTTTGAGTAAGCGCACCATAGAGGCGATTTAATTCTCTTTTATTAAGTAAGAGTTTTCTTTTTCTCATTGGATCGTGGTTGTTTAGGTTTCCATGCGAATAATGAGGAATATGAGCATTCTCTAAAATCGCTTCGATTCGTTCTCCTTTTTTTGAAAAGTGCACATAACTGTCTCTTAAATTTGGAGACTGTTGTCTTAAGCTTTTAATTTCAGTTCCCAAAAGAGCAATCCCGGCTTCCAGTTTTTCTTCAATAATGAAGTTCTGGTAAGCAAGCGGGTTTTTTGCAATAATTTTAATTCCACTTGAGTCTTTTGGCATTTCTTATACATACTAAAATTCTAGCGAAAGGGACACCCCTCCTCCTAAAATCCATCCCCCCGCTTGAAATCCTGGTGCTCCTATTTTTTGATCAGAAAGATCACCTGATTCATTTCCTTCTGTTTTTACAATCGTTTGAGTGACAAGGGCTTGTGCTGACAAATGAAAATCTAAGCTCCAAGGAAGTGCATATCCTAAAAAACCTTTACTTTTCCAACCAGCTCCGATGAGTCCGTTGTGTCGATCGGGATCAAGAAAATTTCCTGCTTCCAAGGGTAAGCTCTTAAAAATACTTGGACGATAACTATACCCTGCTCTGAGAGTCCAATGATCTGTGGTTCTCCATTCCCATCCTACTTTAGGGACCCAAATGTTTCTTACAGGAAGGGACGGAAGAATGGATCCTGAAAATTCAAAAGGACATCCTCCTGCTTGACAGTCTGAAATTGCCGTATCTGTTAAATTGAGCGTGGGGGATTCAAATTGACTCCAAAATTGATATTCAACTTGGAGAAAAACCTGAAGGACTTCAGAGAGGTAAAAGTTTCCACCAACCTCTATTTTCATGGGGTCGTAGTAAAGGGCTGACTGCGCCTGGAATTGAAAATCTAACCCAAGTGGGCCTCCTGCTACTTTCGCTGTTGAACTGAGGTCTATTTTACTATTTGAAGATAAAGGAGCCCTAAAAACAGCTCCAAGATTCCATTTTCCCCATTGATCCTTTCTTTGAGAAGATTCAAAGAGGATTCCTGCATAAGGAGAGAGTTTTGGGACAGCGCTTGAGGAAAAACGCATGGAGCTCGGTTCTCCTGTTGTATCATTCAGAAAAACCGTTGCTTTTGAAGTGAGGCCATATCCTAAATATGCTCCTGCCCCAAAATGAAATCCTCTCAGGATCTTAAGAGAAACTGCAAAATAGACCTCAGGTCTTTGAGTAGATGCTCGGTCGAGGACATACTCAGGGAGATACGTTTCCCCGCTGTCGATGCTTAAGATTTGTGTCCAAGGAGCATAAAGAGTCAAACCGAAACTTAGGTTTCTCAGATGAGGTAAAGGGCTTCCAACTAAACCGATGACCTGTCCGAAGGTAGGAGAATAGTGAGTGTCCACATCACTGCTGACTGGAGTGTTTTTGTCAGAAGCATATCCGTTTTCTGTGACTACAGAAGAAATGTCTTTAAATAATGGATAAAGATAGATCCAACCATAACTGAGTTTCCACTTATTTTTTTTTTCTTGGCTGAGTAGAGCAGGATTAGCGTATGCTGCAAATCCATCCGCACCACCTGAAGCATGGGAGCCTCCAAGGGCAGTCATCCGAGATCCAAAGCCAACACTATTTCCAATGCTTGCTAAACTGGACTGAATTCCAATGATAAAAAAAAGAAGAAGCCGAATCACTCACTGGTCATGCCATGACTCACTAACTTTGACCAGTCTTCCCAGGTGAGTTGTTCAGCTCGACATTGATCAGAAAGCCCTGAATTTTCAAAAGCTTGCTTCCATTTGTGGTGTTTATTTAAATTATTTTTTAGAGTCTTTCGTTTGAACTGAAAACTAGACTTAAGAAGTCCTTCCCATTCTTTCTGATAGGCTTCTGATTGAGTGACGATTGGAATATGAGGAATCCCTCGTCGCGTAAGTAAAATCACCTCAGAGTCTACCTTTGGAGGAGGTTTGAATGCTCGAGGGGGAACAGAAATGAGTGGAGTTGCATCCCATTCGTTTTGAATAAAAAGACTTAAGCTCCCACGATGTTTTGTTCCGGGGCGAGCATAGATTCTTTGACAGACTTCTTTTTGGAACATCAAAACCATCGAATGAATCCAAGGCGTATCTATAAGTTTTTGAACAATTGCAGTTCCTACCGAATAAGGAAGGTTTGATACAGCAATAGTTTTTTCGTTTAATGTAAATTCTTGAGGTTCTAGTTTTAAAAAATCAGAATGAATGAGAGTCGGAGAGTCTGTCTCTATCCATTGCTCTTTCCATTTATTTGCAATGAAATCATCTTTTTCAACGACACTCATTTTAATTTTCTTTTTTTGTTCTTTTAGAAGATGAATCAGTGGATGCGTGATTGCTCCTGCTCCTGGACCAATTTCCAAGAGATGAAGTGCATTGGATTCTTTTAGTTGGTTCTCGGTTTCCTTCACAATTTTTTGGATGATGGATTCATCGATTAAAAAGTGTTGACCGAATGCCTTTCTTTTTTTTTGTGCGTATGAGGAATTTTTAGACATCTAATACTCCGGTGAAGCCACAGCGTTAAGGGTGAGTGATTCTTCTTTGCTGAGTCGATATCCTTGAAAATATCGGTTGAGTCCGGCAGCAGCGATCATTGCAGCATTGTCGGTACAGTATTCTTTTTTTGGAAAATAGATTGGTACTTTACATTCTTGTGCGAGTAAAGACCTGAGTCTTGAGTTGGCAGCAACACCTCCTACAATTCCTAATGATCTACAGTGATTTTTTTCTAAACCGAGTTTCATTTTTTTCCAAACGGCTTCAATGATGGCCTCTTGAATGGAGGCGCATAAATGAGGTAGTTCTCGGTCTATTTCATCCGAATTCATTTTTTTAAGTGTTTGATGAACAGCTGTTTTTAATCCGCTAAATGAATAGTTTAGGTGATTTTTTTGAGGAAGCGCCCTTGGAAAAGAGTATTTATTTGGATCACCATTTTGAGCTGTTTGATCAATCCAAATTCCTCCGGGATAAGGAAAACCCAAAAGCTTTGCTGTCTTATCAAAAGCTTCTCCTGCGGCATCATCGATAGACGAACCGATGAGTTGATTCTTTAAAAATTTTTCATCCCATTGGTGTGGAGGAGTTGTTGAAAGATAAAGATTGGTGTGTCCACCTGAAATTACTGCGATCAACATTGGAAATTCAGGTTTTTGTTCGAAAGATTGATCTAGCCATAAACTGAGAATATGACCTTCAAGATGATGAACTGGAATCAGGGGTTTGTTCAGTGCATATGCCAGAGATTTTCCCGCAGTGACTCCAACTAAAAGTGATCCGACTAAGCCTGGACGGTTAGTTGTTGCAATAACGTCAATGTCTGAGTATTGAATTTTTGCTTCATTCATTGCTTTGTTGAGCATTGGGTGTAGGGTTTCAAGATGGTTTCTTGAGGCGATTTCGGGAACGACACCACCATAAGGTTCATGGATTTTTATTTGAGAATATGTTGCAGTACTTAATACTTTTAAAGACTCAATGTTATTTGAATGAGCTTCAACAACAGAAATACTGCATTCGTCACATGAGGACTCTATTCCTAAAGCGATGATTGGACTGGTCATTAAATGTTCCTTTTATTCTCTTGGGCAAGAAATCATTTTTAGTTTTATTTTAAATAGTTTCTTATCGAGTTTTTTATCTGAGGTAAACCATTCGTTTGAACGCTCATAATTATGGCATTTTAAACAGGTTTTTTCTGTAATCCTTTGAGAACCTTGAGGATTTTCAGAAAATGGGTGGTTTTGTTGTGTTTGATGGCAGTGTTCACACTGTACAGACCCCCAAATTTTCTTAAATGGGTGAATCGTTTGTGACGGAGTTCCTTTGAGATAGGACGGATCTTTTTTTCTGAAAAACATAGTTTTTTTCTCGTCAGCTGAGTGAATTTTATTGAGAAATGGGGTGATTTCTTCAGGAGATATTTTTTCTTCAATTAAGGAATATTTTTTTAAACCATATTTTGATTTTTTTTCTTTTTGATAACTTCTGATTGCAAGAGTTTCATATGATTGAAGGGGGGCAGTTAAGCTTTTGCCGAGGCTGTGACAGTTCATACATTCTCTTTGGTACAATTGTTTGGAATCATAGAGTACTTTTAATGCGTTTGCGTGGTTTGTCTTTCTCCAAAAATCAAATTGGACTTGATGGCAGCCTACACATTGAGGAAAGGTACCGTATTCTTTTGTTCCATTTGTTTTTTTTGTAATTTTAATTACTGAAAGTTTTTTTAGGTTTTTTTTAAATTTATCAATTAATTTGTGAATTTCTGAAAATTTTCCAGGAGGATCATCCCACTTTTCTTCAAGTGGCTCTAGATGAGATTCTGGGATTTTTTTTGTTTCTAAATGAGGAATTACGCCAATGTATTGATTTCTAAAAGAAGATTGAAGAATGAATGTTTTTTTTATTTTTAAAGGAGTTTGAAGAAATGCTTCACTTCCTCCGCCCACAATGAAGTCTATCCCATCTGTGTTTTGTGCGAGCTTTTTGTCGTTTTCAAGACCTTGATGAGTGAGGGCAATAATAAGATCAACATTTTGTTTTTTTAGTTCAGAGATTATTTTTTTTGCAGATTCGATTGGAGCTTTTATATGGATCGATTTTGGCCAGGGAAGTTGAGGGT
>CEUZ01285653.1_pt1 | contig 10340 bp, 10 predicted proteins | sample 361511 | NCBI WGS metagenome assembly CEUZ01 (sample SAMEA2622822, study PRJEB7988) | marine metagenome | biome: marine biome (ENVO:00000447); feature: surface water layer (ENVO:00002042); material: "saline water (ENVO:00002010), including plankton (ENVO:xxxxxxxx)" | depth 5 m | reverse complement strand
GGTTCTTTCTTTTCAGTCTTAACTTCTTTTTTTGATTCTTTCTTTTCGGTTTTTACATCTTCTTCTGTAGGCCTAACTTCTTTTGTTACTTTAATGGACTTTGCTCTTTTTCCTTTATCATCTTGAACAATTTCAAAAGTAACCTCAGAGCCTGTGTATAATTTTTTTAAACCACATTCTTTTAGAGAAGTTGCGTGAACAAAGACATCTTCGCTATTATCACTAGGTGTTAAAAACCCATAACCTTTTCTGGCGTTGTACCATTTTACCGTACCCTTCATAGATCCCCACAATTAAAATATAGAGTAATTTATTATATGAAAAAATGGAATTTTTATCTATTTTTTTTTTGAATAAATATATATTGAATTATTTTTTTTTTTATTAAATTCGGGGTCTATTAATCTATGAAATTTAGATGCAGCAGATAAAGCCATTTTAAATATCAAAGAATTTTTTTTTCTATCAGAAATTAGATTATATTTTGGTTTTTTTGTTATTTTAATAGAATCACCTCTTTTTTCTATAAGACCGACTTCACTCTTAAATTTAAAATTTATGAATTTTTCATTGGATGCAAAGAAAAAATAATTGCAATAATTTAAATAATTTTTCCATTTCTTGTCTAATTTAAAATCTTTTTTATTAGATTTTACTTCAACAATAATTATTTTTTTTTTTGAATTTATAGCAATAATATCCACCCTTTTTTTGTTTGGTAGTGCAAATTCACTTAAAACTTTATATCCTTTTGAATATAAAAATTGCATAGTTTTTTGTAAAATTTCTCTTGATGATTGATCCATTTTTAACCTATTAAATGTAATTTTATGGTACGCGTATGATTAGATTTTCTATGTTCAAATAGATATATTCCTTGCCAGGTTCCAAGAGTCATTTGAAAATTTTCTATAGGAATCGATAGATTTGTTTGTGTTAATGCAGATTTAATATGTGCTGGCATATCATCAGGTCCTTCAGAATTATGAAGATAATTATTATTTTCAGGAGCAATCTTATTAAAAAAGTTTAATAAATCTTCTTGTACCGTTTTATCAGCATTTTCTTGTATTAGTAATGAACAACTCGTATGTAAAATATAAATTGTTAACAACCCATTCTTTAATTTAAATTTTTCAACAATTTCATTTAATTTTTTTGATATTTCGTAAAACCCTTGACCAATTGTTTCTACTTTTAAAGTTTTATTTAATTGTTTCATATTTATATTTTTAAAGCTTTAGTAAAATCAGAAAATTTTGTAATTGGAAGTGAACATTTTTGATTTTGGCATACATATAAAGTATCTTTGTTATTTATAATTTTTTTTCCATACGCAGGATTTTTTTTTGATAGTTCTTTTGTATCTGAAATTGTTTGAAAAATAATATTAGGTAAATAAATTCTTTTAATTTTATCTAATATTTTACTTTCTTCTTTTTTTGCTTTTATCAAAATTATATGCGTAGCATTATTCAACATTTCGTTTGCATTTAGTAAAGAAGATGAACTAAAAAAATTTTTATTTATGTTTCCTGCTACTGAACTTAATGCAATAATTGCTTCATCATAAAATGAGGGATTTCCTGTTAAATAAAATAGCCTAGCAAAAGATTCTACAACAATGCTTATTCCAGATGGAACAGCGCTATCATATATTGACTTTATTTTTGTAAAAATATCTGAAGTTTTCTCTGAGTTTATATAAAAACCTCCATTTTTTTTATCCTTAAACTTATTTAAGATTATTTTAGAAAAATTTATAGCATTACTTAAATATACTTTCTTATTTGTTCTTTCATATAAAGTTATAGAACATCTCGTAAAGTTTGCATAATCTTCTAAAGTTGCAAATGTTTTTACTTTTGCATCTTTCCAAGAATGATAGAGTTCATTTTCCTTAATTAGATTTTTATATAAAAAATCATAGGCATTTTCAGATATTTTTAGCCATTTTTTTTCATTAAATACCCATGCTGCATTAGCAAGAGCATTAATCATTAAACAATTACAATCGGTTAAAATTTTATCATCCACATTTGGAGAAATTCTTTTTTTTCTTACATTCAAAAGAAGTTTTAATAATTTTTTGTCATTTTTAATTTCATTAGCAGTTCTTCTTGTTTTTAAATGCAGTATATTTTTTTTTTCCCAGTTTCCTTCTTCTGTAATATTATAAATTTTACAAAAATCTTTTGCTTTACTTCCTAAAATATTTTCAATTTCCTTTTTTTCCCAAACATAAAATTTACCTTCAACTCCTTCACTATCTGCATCAATAGCACTGGCAAATACATCTTCCTTAGTTTTCATTTCTCTTAAAGACCATTCTATAGTTTCATACACTCTCGATTTAAATATTGGATCTAAAAAAAATTGATATCCTGATAATAAAATTTCAATTAATTGCGCATTGTCATATAGCATTTTTTCAAAATGAGGAACTAACCATTTACTATCAGTAGAATATCTTGCGAAACCACCTCCAACATGATCATAAATTCCACCCATAGATATCTTTTCTAATGTTTCTAAGATGCCGGAATTTTTAAGTAAGTTATTTTGTTTTATTGGATTTAATACACAAAACCTTAATATATTAAAAAATATGGGAACATTGGGAAATTTAGGTGATCCTTTAATACCTCCATCAATTTTATCTATTAAATCAATCAAAGATAATGAAACTTGGTTTGATAATAGATCACTTATATTTTCACCAGGAATATTTTTAGTGTTTTCACTTATTCCTTTTATTATTAAATTCACACTTTCTTTTATTTTTGTTTTATCGTTTTTAAAAACATTATAAATAGTTTTTAGTACAGTTGGAAATGCCGGTCTTCCAAATTTTTCAACTGGTGGAAAATATGTTCCACCCCAAAATGGTAATAAATCTGGTGTTAAAAATATTGTTAATGGCCATCCACCTTGTTCCCCAAAAACTTGTAAAGCATTTTGATATAAAATGTCAAGGTCAGGCCTTTCTTCTCTATCTACTTTAATATTAATAAAATATTTATTCATAAGTGTTGCAATTTCTTTATTTTCAAAGGATTCATGTGCCATAACGTGACACCAATGACATGACGAATAACCGATGGATAATAAAATAGGTTTGTTTTCTTTCTTAGCTTTTTCTAAAGCTTCATTATTCCAAGCGTACCAGTTAACTGGATTGTTTTTATGTTCCAATAAGTATGGACTAGTTTCTTTTTCTAATTTGTTCAACTTGATAAATCCAAATATGATAGTAAAACAAAAGAAAATGGATAAAAGAGTAAATTATAAAATAAATTTAGATACAATCTACGCGTCTGCAAGTAGCTTAGGAATATCTGCTATTAAAACAGTTAGAATATCAGGAAATAATACAAAAAAAATATTTAAGATTTTAACAAAAAAAAAATTACCTAAACCCCGTTACTGTAAATTAACTAATCTTTATGATTTGAAAAATTCTTCTCTAATTGATAAAGCGGTTATTGTATGGTTTCCAGGTCCAAAAACTTATACTGGGGAAAATATGTTAGAGATTAATATTCATGGCGGTAATACAGTTTTGGAACATTTAATTGAAAATTTGTTATTAATTAAAAATGTAAGGGAGGCAAAACCAGGGGAATTCACAAAAAGAGCATTTAATAATAATAAAATGGATTTTTTAGAAGCTGAAGGCATCAAAGATTTAATCTCGGCTGAAACTAAATTTCAAAAATCACTTGCAATACAACAAATCAATGGAAGTTTAAGTATAGTAATAAAAAAATGGAGTAAAAAACTTTTAAAATTATTAGCACACTATGAAGGTCAAATTGATTTTCCAGAAGACGAAGTTCCAAGAAAAATAGCTGATAGAGTATTAGATCAAGTAATTGATATAACTAAAGAAATTGAATTATATTTAACTGATAATAAAAGAGGAGATATTATAAGAAATGGGGTTGAAGTGGCTATTATAGGTAATACTAATGTTGGCAAATCTTCATTAATTAATCAAATAGTAAAAAAGGATATTGCAATTGTTTCTAAAACATCAGGAACAACTAGAGATATAATAGAAACTAAAATTGATTTATCTAATATTCCTATCATTTTATCAGATACAGCAGGTTTAAAAAAAGTTGCAAAAAGTAGCATAGAAAGAATTGGAATAAGAAAATCAAAAAAAAAGATTAAAGATTGTCATATAAAATTATTAGTAGTTGATAGTACAAAAAAGATAGATAAGAAAATTTTAAACTTAAGTTGTAATAAAACTATAATAATTTTAAATAAAATAGATTTATTAGGTAAAAAGGAATTATCTAATAAAATCAAATATTTACGTGATAATAATTTCGCTAATATATTATTAATTTCAGCAAAAAAAGGAGTGGGAATTAATGGTTTATTAAATCATTTAGAAAATTATATTAAAGATAAGTATAAAGATGTTTTTTTTGGTAATCCCGTTTTAACTAGAACAAGACATAGATCAGCATTAAAAAATTGTTTAAGAAATTTAAAAAAGATTAAAAAAAATAAAGAACCAGAATTAAATGCTGAAGATCTTAGATTATCATTAAATTCTTTAGAAAGTATTATAGGAAAATATAATATAGAAAAATTATTAGATATTGTTTTTAAAGATTTTTGTATAGGTAAATAAATGAAAATTAAATTATTTTTAATAAGCTTACTATTTTTTTTGACTACGTTAAATTTTGTTAAATCTGAGTATATTGTAAATATTGTGGGTGTATGGGAAGGTGAAAATAATAGCTATTCTAAAGAGAAAGGATATAGAACTTGGAAAAAAAAAATTACTATTTTTGAACAGAATAAACGTATATTTAAAGGCAATTTTAAATATTCTGATGGAGAAAAAAATTTTTTTGGAGTAATTAGATCAAATAACAAAAATTTCTATTGGGTTTCGCCTGAAAGTAAAGGCTATATACATGGAGAAATACTTAATATAAATACTATTGAAGTGTGCTATACAGAAGCATATAGAGGGGCAGCAGTGGGATGTTCAATACTAAAAAGGGTAAAAGAATAAAAAAAGTTTCACGTGAAACATATAACGTTGTTGTAGTAGGCGGTGGTCATGCAGGGTGTGAAGCAGCGGCAGCGGCAGCAAGAATGGGTTGTTCAACACTTTTAATAACAAATAATAAAGAAAAAATTGGAGAAATGTCATGTAATCCATCAATCGGAGGCCTAGGTAAAGGCCACTTAGTAAGAGAAATTGATGCTTTGGATGGAATTATGGCTAAAGCTATAGATAAATCGGGTATTCAATTTAGAATGCTTAATGCATCAAAAGGACCTGCTGTAAGAGGTTTAAGAGCCCAAGCTGATAGAGGTCTTTATAAAAAAGCTATTAAAAATCATTTAAAAAAAGAAAAAAAACTAAAGATACTTGAAGATGAAGCTCAAGATCTATTCATCAAAGATAATAAAGTATCAGGAATTATTTTAAATAAAAATAAAATTGTTTCATGTGAAACAATTGTCCTTACAACAGGAACATTTTTGAATGGTTTAATACATATTGGTAAAAAAAAGATAGCAGCTGGAAGAGTAGGAGAAAAAGCAACCTATGGTCTTTCAAAAACATTTAAAAAATACGGGTTTAATTTAGGTAGAATGAAAACAGGCACTCCTGCAAGAATTGATAAAAATTCAATAAATTTTTCTAAGCTTAAAAGGCAAAATAGTGATTCGAAAATTATCCCCTTTTCATTTATGAATAAATCTATAAGTGTAAAACAAATACCGTGTTTTATAACTTATACTAATAAAAAAACACACCAAATTATAGAAAAAAATATAATAAAATCAGCTATTTATTCTGGTCAAATTAAAAGTATAGGGCCAAGGTATTGCCCTTCCATCGAAGATAAACTTGTTAAATTTAAAGATAAAAATCAACATCATATCTTTTTAGAGCCAGAAGGTCTTAACTCCAATGTTATTTACCCAAATGGAATATCAACGTCTCTACCTGAAAAAATACAAGAAAGTTTTATTAAAACAATTGAAGGTTTAGAAAATTCTAAAATTTTACAATACGGCTATGCGATTGAATATGATTATGTTGATCCATTACAATTATCAAATACGTTAGAAACCAATAAAATCAATAACTTATATTTAGCTGGTCAAATTAATGGAACAACAGGATATGAAGAAGCTGCAGCACAAGGAATTATTGCCGGAGTAAATGCTGCACTAAAAGTATTGAAAAAAGATGAGTTCATCTTGTCACGATCAGAAGCATATATAGGGGTCTTAATAGATGATTTAGTCAACAAAGGTGTCACAGAACCATATAGGATGTTTACTAGTCGAGCTGAATATAGGCTATTATTGCGTTCAGATAATGCAGATTTAAGATTAACACCAAAAGGTATTGCCATTGGATGTGTAAACAAAGAAAGAAGAAAAAAATTCCTTAAAAAGAAACTTTTACTAGATAAAATTGACAAAAAATACAAAAATATTACTTTTTCCCCTAATAATTTGCTTAAATATGGACTAAAGATTAATTTTGATGGTAAAAAAAGAAATATATTTGAATTATTAGTTTTTAAAAATATAAATAAAGATAAATTGCAAAATATTTTCCCTGAGTTAAAAAAAATTCCAAATGATATATTTGAAGAATTAGAAACTAAATCAGTTTATAAAGGTTACGTTGAAAGACAAATGCAAGATATAAATGATTTAAAAAAAGATGAAGAATTAAAAATACCAAAAAATCTTGACTACAATCAGATTCCAAATTTAACTAAAGAAGTCCTAGAGAAATTAAATTACATTAAGCCAAAAAATTTAGGTGAAATAACAAGAATTTCAGGTGTTACACCCGCTGCTGTAATAAATATACTTAGATATGTAGGAAAAAATAAAACAAATTTTTCAAAAAAGAATAAGTGTGCAATTTAACTTACAAAACATTTAAATCAAAAACTAATATCACTGAAGATAAATTAGAAAAATTAATAAATTATTTAAATTTAATCAAAAAATGGCAAAAAAAATTTAATCTTATTAGTAAAAATTCTTTTAGTAATATATGGCAAAGACATTTTCTAGACTCATACCAAATTTTGAATTTAGTTGGTAACAAGAAAAAAGTATTAGATATAGGAAGCGGTGCCGGATTTCCTGCTATAGTTTGTGCTATTTGTTCAGATAATATATTTCACCTTGTAGATTCAAATAAAAAGAAATGTTTATTTTTAAATGAAGTAAAAAAAAAAATTAAGCTTAAAAATATAGTTATACACAATTTAAGAATAGAGGATTTAAAATTAAAAACTAATTTCAATTTTATAACTTCTAGAGCTGTTGCATCAGTCGAAAAATTGTTAAAATATAGTAGCAATTTTCATAAAAAAAAAACAAATTTTATTTTATTGAAAGGTAAAACTGTAGAAAATGAAGTGCTATTGGCAAGAAAGAAATACTTATTTCAAATTAAGTTCATAAAAAGTATTACAGATAAAGAGGGAAATGTTTTAATAATTAAAAATGTAAAAAAAAAATAATTTTTATTTTATTTAATACAATTATAATTATAAATAATGTCAAAAAAAGAACCTAAGGTAATTGCAATTGCAAATCAAAAAGGTGGAGTTGGAAAAACAACTACAGCGGTAAATCTTGCAACTGCTTTAGTATCAGAAAGAAAAAAAGTATTATTAATTGATCTTGACCCTCAAGGCAATGCTTCTACCGGTGTTGGGTTTGATCAAAGTAAAGATAGAAATGACATATATGATGTTTTACATGATTCTTCAAAAATATTCGATTCTATTTATAAAACAAAAATCTCTAGATTAAAATTAGTACCATCAACATTAGATTTATCAGGAGCTGAAGTCGAAATAGCAAGACAGGAAGAAAGAGAAGTTCGTTTAAAAAATGCTATTGATAAAATTAAACATAAATTTGATTATGTTCTAATCGATTGTCCCCCAGCACTAGGAATATTAACGGTAAATGCTTTTACTGCAGCAAATTCGATAATAGTTCCAATGCAGTGTGAATTTTATTCTTTAGAAGGTCTGAGCCATCTTGTGCATACAATAAATAGAGTAAAAAAAACTTATAATCCTAATTTAAGTATTCAAGGACTTGTTTTAACAATGGTAGATAAAAGAAATTCTTTAACTGCACAAGTAAAAACAGATATAAAAGGTTTTTTTGGAAAAAAAGTTTATAAGACTGTCATTCCAAGAAATGTTCGTGTGTCAGAAGCTCCAAGTTTTGGAAAACCAGCTTTAATTTATGATTCAAAATGTAAAGGATCTAAAGCCTATATCGGTCTTGCTAAGGAATTTTTAAAACAAGAAAAAAAAAAAGCGGTAAATGAATAATAATAAATGGTAAAAAAAAAAAGATTAGGTAAAGGATTATCAGCACTTTTAAGTGAAGAGCTAGTTCAGGAAAATCTAGAAAAATCTGAGGAAAATAATTTAGTTGAAATCAATCAAATAAATTTAAGTAAATTTCAAGCAAGAAAAAAATTTGATGAAGAAAAATTAAAAGAGTTGTCTAAATCAATTGAAAAAAATGGGTTAATTCAACCAGTTATCGTAAGAAAAATAAACCAAGATTTTGAATTAGTTGCAGGGGAAAGAAGAATAAAAGCATGTAGAATGGCAGGCTTAAATAAAATTCCAGTTATTATTTCTGATTTCGATGATAGGAAAGCGTTTGAAGCAGGTTTAATTGAAAATTTACAAAGAGAAGATCTAACAGCAATCGAAGAAGCTGAAGGATATAATAGATTAATGAATGAATTTAATTATACCCAAGAAGAGCTTTCATCTATTGTTTCTAAAAGTAGGAGTCACGTTGCAAATTTACTTAGAATAATAACTTTACCGAAGGATGTAAAAAAATTTATTTTAGATGGTAAAATTTCTTTAGGCCATGCGCGTTGTTTAGTCGGTTATGTTGGAGCATCAGAATTAGCAAAAAGAATTGTGAAAGAAGATTTATCAGTTAGATATGTGGAAAGTTTATTTCATAAACAAGATATTAACAAAACAAAAGATTTAACTACAAAAAAAATACCTAACGAAAAAGATGCTGATACTGCTATTTTAGAAAAAGAATTAAGTTTAAAACTTGGTGTAAAATTAACAATTAATGATAAAAACAATAAAGGTAGTATAAAGATTCAGTATAGAAATATAGATCAACGAGAAAATATAATAAAAAAACTTACAGGTGGAAGCTAATTATATTTAATAGAAGCAATATTTCTTAAAGTTCTCCAACAAACGATCTTTGAAATTTTTGAATTCATTTTGCAAATTTCTTCTGTTTCCATTATTCTTTCTATTGCTTTATAACAAAGAGTAGTTTTCCAATTTTTTACATGTTTTTTGAACTGGTCTATATACAAAAAAAAGATTGGTGGTTTTAATTGACTTAATGATTCGTTTATATTCATTCCTAAATCAATTTTTTCATTAACAAATAAAATTTTTTGAAAATGTTTCCCTACAGATCTTAAAAGCGCTATTGGATTAATTCCTTCTAAATATAATTGATTTATAGTTCTGTCTAGTTTGATCATATTGCCATTACATATGCTGTAATTTAGATCTTCAAAACCAAAATCTTCGTTTTGACTAAGACATTTTAAAATATATTTTTCATCATATTCTTTTTTATCTTTTAGAAATAAAATTATTTTTTCAATTTCATTTTTAATTATGTGTCTTTCGTTTCCTAAATGTTTTGATATATGTAAAATTATATCTCTACTTATTTTAATATTTTCTTTTTTAAAAGCTTCATTAACTAAGTCCTGTATATCTCTTTCGGTATCAAAGTAGCATGCAAGTACTCCAATATTGCTTTCTTTTTCACATGATTTTCTTAATTTAGATCGAGGCGTTAACTCGCCTGTTTCAAAAATTATTATGTTATTTGAATCTACATCTTTCAAAGTTTCTAAAATAATTTCTGTTAAATTGTCTTTAGTATTTAAAATATGTAAAATTTTTTTTTCTGCTGTAAGTGAAAATGTGTTAAATTCATTAATTAATTTTCCAGGTTCTTGAATTAATTCATCATTTTCGAATTTTATGATTTCAGTATTTTCATCTTTGTAAGTATTTATTATTATTTGACTTTTTTCTCTTACTAACCCTTTGTTTTGTCCATATATTAAGTATCCTGCACATTTTTTTTTATCAACAAAATCTTTTAATTCATATGCTTTTATTTTCATAATTGATTTAGAATTCCAATGTCATATTCCAAAGTAATGTATTATCTGCAGATGCATTAGTTAAACCTATAAGTGGCCCAATAAAGAAATCATATTC
>CEUZ01085015.1_pt1 | contig 10341 bp, 11 predicted proteins | sample 361511 | NCBI WGS metagenome assembly CEUZ01 (sample SAMEA2622822, study PRJEB7988) | marine metagenome | biome: marine biome (ENVO:00000447); feature: surface water layer (ENVO:00002042); material: "saline water (ENVO:00002010), including plankton (ENVO:xxxxxxxx)" | depth 5 m | reverse complement strand
ATGATGATCCAGGAACTGTTTGGAATAAAGAAGCAAGAGAAAGAGATTCTGACAGAATGTCACCAAGACAAGCATGGAGAGCTATACAAGCTGGAATGCCTGAAGATGTAATTATTTCAAGCGACATAGGAAACAACTGTGCTATTGGTAATGCTTACCCAACATTCGAGAAGCCTAGAAAATACTTAGCTCCAGGATTGTTTGGACCATGTGGATATGGATTTCCATCTATATTAGGTGCAAAAATTGGCTGCCCAGAAACTCCTGTAATAGGGTTTGCTGGTGATGGTGCTTTTGGAATTAGCATGAATGAAATGAGTTCGTGCGCAAGAAAAGAATGGCCCTCAATCACAATGGTAATATTTAGAAACTATCAATGGGGAGCAGAAAAAAGAAATTCAATTCTATGGTTTGATGATAATTTTGTAGGAACAGAACTAGATCCAGAATTAAGTTATGCAAAAGTAGCAAATGCATGTGGCTTAAAGGGAGTTACTGTTAAAACAATGGAGGAAACTACAAAAGCAATCAAGCAGTCTTGTGAAGATCAAAAAAATGGAGTTACGACATTTATCGAAGTTATATTAAACCAGGAACTAGGTGAACCTTTTAGAAGGGACGCAATGAAAAAACCTGTTCAAATTGCTGGTATTAATAAAGATGATATGAAGCCTCAAAAATCTATAGTATAACCAGCTTGATGAGTAAAATTACAGTTGGTTCGAATAAAAGTTTTGGTATAGTTTTTTGTATTTTCTTTTTAATTGTTAGTCTTTATCCATTAATAAACGGTGAAAGTATAAGGTTATGGTCAATAATTTTATCGGGTATATTTTTAATTTTAGGACTACTAAACTCAAGAGTATTAACACCACTTAACATTTTATGGTTTAAATTTGGTATTCTTCTTGGAAGATTTATTTCTCCTATTGTAATGGGTTTAGTTTTTTTTCTAGTTGTAACACCTACAGGGATAATAATGAGATTATTTAAAAAAGATTTATTAAAACTAAAAAAAAATAACTCAAATACTTATTGGATCAATAAAGAAGAGTCCAAAAGTGATATGAAAAATCAATTTTAAATGAGTTTCATTATTGAGTTTTGGAAATTTTTAAAAATTAGAAAAAAGTTTTGGTTGCTACCGATTATAGTTGTTTTAATTATATTTGGAGGATTAATAATTTTAAGTCAAGGATCAGCAGTAGCACCTTTTATTTACGCAATTTTTTAAATATTTTATGGATGACTTTCTTAAAAAGGAATACAAACTAAACAATGATATATTTACTTTTAAAATTGAAGACTCATCAACTAATAAAGTAACAAATTTTTATAAGGAAAGTCCTTTTCCCAATTATAAAGATACAGATAATAAATCTACGATTCTAGAAAAAGGAGATAAAAATACATTAGCTGCACAATTTAAAAAATTTATAGGCTATAAAAAAAATGTTTTAGAAGTTGGATGTGGTACAGGCCAATTATCTATATACTTTTCGATAGGAACAAATAATGAAGTGGTTGGTTTAGATCCAACAATTGAGTCTTTAACTTTGGCAAAAAATTTTGTAAACAAAAATGGCATATCCAATATTAGATTTGTTAATGCTGATATATTTGATGATGTATTAACTGAAAATTTTTTCGATTTTATATGGTGTAATGGTGTTTTACATCACACTAAAGATCCGTATGGAGCCTTTAAGGTACTTATTAAATCATTAAAGAAAAATGGTTATGTTTTAATTGGCTTATATAACAAATATGGAAGAATAAGAACTTTAATTCGAAAATATTTTTATAAAATTTTTGGAAAAAAATTATTGTCAATAATAGATCCTACCCTAAGAAATCTTAAGTTAGATGAAAATGAACAAACTGCATGGATTAGAGATCAATATACTCACCCAATAGAAAGTTTACATAGTATTGATGAAGTTTTAAAATGGTTTAAAGAGCACAATATAGATTTTGTTAGCTCGATTCCATCCAGTGATTTTGATTATGATTATAATAATATATTTTTAAAAAAAAATTCAGGAACTTTTTTTTCAAGAATGTTTAATCAAATATTAATGGTTTTTAATCGCCTTGGATCAGATGGTGGTCTCTTCGTGGTTATTGGCAAAAAACATTAATCTTGATAATATTTTAAATATAGATATTAATTTTTTGATGAGTTTCTTAATAGAATTTTACAAATTTATGATGGCTAGAAAAAAATTTTGGTTAATACCAATATTGCTTTTTTTGTTAATATTTGGAGGATTTGTAGTAGTAACGCAGGGAACTGCAGTCGCACCTTTCATTTACACAATTTTTTAAAATGACCTTCATTTTAGGTATTTCAGCATTTTATCATGATAGTGCTGCAGCTTTAATAAAAGATGGAGAGATTATTGCTGCAGCTCAAGAAGAGAGATTTACAAGAAAAAAACACGACTCAGGCTATCCAGAAAATGCAGTAAATTTTGTTTTAAATTTTGCAAAAATAAATCTCTCTAAGGTTGATCACATAGTATTTTATGAAAAACCTTTTCTTAAATTTGAAAGATTATTAGAAACATATGTTGCTTTTGCACCAAAAGGATTTGCATCATTTGCTAAGGCTATGCCTATTTGGCTAAGAGAAAAACTTTTTCAAAAAAAATTAATTATAGATTATTTAAAACTGCACGATAAAAATTTTAAAGATGAAAATAAAATATTATTTTCAGAACATCATCTAAGTCATGCTGCCAGCGCTTTTTATCCATCGCCATTTAATGATGCAATAGTACTAACTGCGGATGGAGTTGGGGAATGGGCAACAACTACGGTAGCAATAGGCACAGGTGACAAATTAGAAATAAAAAAAGAATTGCATTTTCCACACTCACTTGGATTACTTTATTCTGCATTCACTTATTATACTGGATTTAAAGTTAATAGTGGTGAATATAAACTAATGGGTTTAGCACCTTATGGAAAACCAAAATATATAGATCAAATATTAAATTATTTAATAGACTTAAAAGATGATGGAACTTTTATTTTAGATCAAAAATATTTTAATTATTCAACAGGTTTAACAATGACGAATGAAAAATTTGATAATTTGTTTGGTAATCCACCCAGAAAACCAGAAAAAGATAAAATTACGCAATTTCATATGGATATTGCAGCTTCAATACAACACGTAACAGAAAAAATAATGCTTATGTTGGCTAGATCATTAAAAGCTGAATACAAATTGTCAAATTTATGTTTAGCTGGGGGTGTGGCATTAAACTGCGTAGCAAATGGAAAAATACTAAATGAAAAAATATTCGAAAATATTTGGGTTCAACCAGCAGCTGGTGATGCAGGAGGATCATTAGGAGCAGCCTTAGCTTATTGGCACATAGATTTAAAAAAAGAGAGAAAAAATGTAACAGAAGATAATATGCAAGGCTCTTATCTTGGAAATTCTTTTGAAGAAGAAGAAATTAAAAAAACATTAAATGAAATAGGTGCAGAATATAAAATAATGACCGAGAACGATATAATTGAAAAAACAGCAATAGAAATTTCCAATGGTAAAGCAATTGGTTGGTTTCAAGGTAGAATGGAATTTGGACCTAGAGCATTAGGAAATAGATCAATTTTGGGTGATCCAAGATCAGATAAAATGCAAAAAAACTTAAACTTAAAAGTAAAATATAGAGAAAGTTTTAGACCTTTTGCACCATCAGTTTTAAAAGAAGATGTCTCTAATTGGTTCGAATTAAATACAGATAGTCCATATATGTTATTTGTTTCTAATATTAAAAGCGAAAAAATCATTAAAATAACTGAGGATGAAAAGAAACTTTTTGGTATAGATTTATTAAATATTAAGAGATCAGAAATACCAGCGGTAACCCACGTCGATTATTCTGCAAGAATTCAAACAGTTTATGAAGAAACTAATAAAAAATATTATAAATTAATTAAAAAATTTAAACAAATTACAAATTGTCCTGTTTTAATTAATACATCATTTAATATAAGGGGAGAGCCAATTGTAAATACTCCTCAGGATGCATTTAACTGCTTCATGGGAACCGAATTAGATGTTTTAGTAATAGGAAATTATTATTTAGAAAAAAGTAAACAAAATATAAATTTAAAGAAAGATTATACAAAACAATTCGAACTAGATTAATAATGAGTGTACTTTTTAAAAAGGAAGTTTTTTTTGTAAAGTTTCCTATACTTTTTCCACTATTATATTTAATTCTATTGTACTCTTTTCCAAGTTTTGAAACACAATTAGTTTTCATAACAATTTTACTTTTGGCAGAAACACATTTTGGAGCAACTTGGCCTTTTTTTTTAAGTAAAGTCAATTTTCCTCATATTAATAAAAATAAATTTTCTTTTATATACGTTCCAATATTAATTGTAGTTTTATGTTTGCTAGGTTTTTTTTTAACAAAAAATTTCTTTTTATTAATTTTTTTTGCTGCAAATGTTTACCATGTAACACGCCAAAGTTTTGGTATAACAAATTTATATACTAAAGAACCAAATCAAAAAAAATTCTTTATAAATATTATATATATATTTAACTTTATTTTTTTTTTAGTAGCTTTTTTTAGATTTTATATTCCGCTAGTTAATAATGAGCATTTGTTAGTTTTAAATACTATTATGATATTTTTATTTGGTTTAACATTCATATATTCGATATTAAAATATAATTTTTCTGAAAATTTTCTTACAATGGTAACTGGAGTTTTAATATTTTATCCAGTATGTTTTGTTAGTAATCCTGTGCATGCAATCATTATGGGTGTAACTATGCATTATAGTCAATATCTGTACTTAACTAATAAAGTTTTAAACAAAAGAGAAAGCAAAATTCAATATTCTAATAAAATAAATATTTTTAAAAATAAATTTGTATTAACAATAATCGCTTACTCTATAGTTATGTCAGTTCTATCCATTTTTGGAAAAAATGATTCAGAATTTTTAAGTAGTCTAATAATTATTCCAATTACTGGTCAAATGCTTCATTTTTATTTAGATTCTCAATTGTGGAAATTTAGTGAAAGCCATAATAGAGAAAATATTCTAAAATATTTAATTAATTAGCTTTCAATTAAAAACTAATTTTGTTTATCAAACTGTTAAATATAATTTTTGTACCTTTTTTATTCCAATGCAAATCTCCAAAAATAAAAGTATCTAAAACTATTTTTCTTTTATCTTGCCCATCAAAATTAGGGTAAAGTGAAATAAAATTTATATTATTTTTTGTAGCCCAATTTTCCCAATAAGGATGATGATACAAATCTTTATATACAATTTGTGATGGATGGGGATATAAAACAAAATCTATTTCAACATTATTTTCTTTTAACAGCTTAATTAATTTGTCTAAATATTTTTCAGATTTTTGTATTCCTTTTTTATAATCTTTAAATAAAGAGCTATCAAACGTCCAAGCCGATCTATCAACGTGGGTCATTCTATAAAATAACGTATCTTCTGCTGTTGTATCAAAAAAACTTTTGTTAAATTTATTCGATGCTTTATATTTTAATTTAATATAATTTTTCAGACTTTCAGTTCCATCTGAAAGCCTTAAAAAAGATCTAAAAGTTAAAAAATTGTTCAATAAAAAATCTGAAAATTTAGATTCATCATTTTCTTCAACAATAATATTTTCATTAGAGTCAAATTTAATGAACAATTCGTCTATAATATCTGAAGGATCGAGAAAAATTATTGATTTATCAAAAACATATCCTTCATCTAAATAATGTTTTATTTTTCTGTAGTAGATACTAGGTGAATAGGATCCAACAGCGCTATTTAAAACTTCATATGTATCAATAAGATGGTTTTGCAATAGACCACCTATCGTATATTCATAGTCATATCCTGCACCTTCTATTGCTGAGTCACCAATTAAGAGCAATCTTTTTTTTTTAGATATTTTTAAAACTTCTTTTTTAGTGAAATCTCTAAATCCAATTGAGTTTGTTATTAATCTTTTTTCTAAACTAAAACCCCAGGGTTCGATAATATCAATGTTAGCCATTAAACCGTGATGGTATATATCAGATGTTATTCTCCAATAATGATCTATCAATCTTTCATATTCCCAAAAGCTTTTTTTTTTGAAAAATAAATTTGATAAAATAAAATCAAAAAAAAGTATCACAGAAAAATATATAAAAATTTTTTTAATTTTTTTCATTTAATAAATTTAATAAACTGTTAGCTATAATATTGTGTCCATTTTTATTCCAATGGTTATCACACTCAATAAAATTTTTTAAGTAATTCATTTTTTCATCATCATTTTGAATAAATTCATTATAGGTATTTATAAAATTAATTTTATTTTCAAAAGACCATTCGTTCAAAAAATTAAAATGTTTGCTTGATATGAAATGGATTTTATCAAGAATTTCCATCCCAGAAGGATAATATACTATATGTAGCTCAAAATTATATTCTTTTGATAATGATAGTATTTTATCTAAATAGCCTAATATATTGTTAATACCTTCATTAACCCATTTTTTTTGGTATATTTCTTTTTGATATCCATATCCAAATCTTTCCGGTTCCAGATAATTAATATAATTTTTTTCTTCTTTATTTAAAATACATTTTTTTGATTTTTCAGAAATTTTTGGTGAATTAAAATGTTCATAAAATTTAAAAATAAAAGAATTCTGTTTTAAATAATTTTTAATAAAGTATTTTTTATTTTTATTTTTAATTTCTGCATCGCTATCCCATTTTCTTACAATATTCCCTTTAGAATTTTCTCTATAAAATAAACCTTCATCCTGAATATCTGAATGATCTATAAACAAGAAAATTTTATCAAATTTAAAGTTTTTTTTTTCCAAGAAATATTTCAATTTTTTATAATAAATTGAAGGTGAATAACTTACGTATCCTAAGTTTAAGAGACTATATTTGTTATTTTTATTATTTAAAATATTTATAAAATGGTTTTTATATTCAATACCCGCTCCATAGACAAAAGAATCTCCAATAAATCCAATTTTTTTTTTGAGATTATTTATTTTTCTACTATCTTTGCTTAAAACTCTAAAAGAATGTTCATTTGTAACAACCCTATATTTTTTCTTTCCCCAATGTTCGTAGACATCAATATTAGGCGCTATTTCGTGATGGTACTTAACTGATTTTAATGAATAATTTCTAGTAGTTCCAATTGTTTTTTTAAATTTTTCTGGAAGTATAATGTTTAAAATGAGATCGAAAACCAGCGCAAGAATAACAATTATTATTGTTGTTAATATTAATTTATAGCTTTTAGACAGCATTCTAATTTTATTTAATAAATGAATTTAATTTCTTTACAAGTATAGTTACTATAACAAAACGTATCTTTTTTAATATGAAAGTAATTAACGATAACTGTTGCACTTGGATAAAGCAACTTACAGCAAGAGATAATGTAAAATCGCTAAGACATGATTTGCATTGTGACTATCTAATTATTGGAGCTGGTTATACAGGTTTATCGGCAGCTAGAAAACTATCAGAAATAAGCAAAAATAAAAAAATAATTGTAGTTGATGCGCAACTTGCTGGTGAAGGAGGTAGTGCCAGGAACTCTGGTTATTTAGTTGATACAACTTTAAATGATGGCTTTACATCTATTAGTGATATTGAAAATTATAAGAAAAAAGTAAAAATTTTTGAATTAGGAATAAAATCGATTAAAAAATATATTAGAGAACATCAAGTAGAATGCGAATGGAATGAGTGTGGTAAATTCTTTGCATCATCATTAATTAAAGATCGAGCTAAAGCTGTTTCATTTTCAAACTTATTAACAAATTTAGGTTTTGAAAATAAAATTTTATTTAAAGACGATTTAAAGCAAAAATTAGGTACATCTTTTTACAATATAGGTGTTTATACATTAGGAGGAATTTTACTAAATCCTGCTAAATTAGTAAGATCTATGATTAATACACTCCCAGAAAATGTAGATTTATATGAAAATACAGAATTGTTAAATTGGAAAAAAATAAATAAAAAAATTGAATGTATTTTTGTTAAAAACAAAATAATTTCAGACAAAGTGATTTTTTGCACAAATGGTTTTTTAAAATCATTAAAAGTGAAAAAAAATTATAGTTTTCCAATTACATTAACGGCAAGTATGACCAGACCTTTAACTGATAGGGAATTTATAAATATTGGTTCACCAAAAGAATGGGGAGTTCTTCCCATAAGACCCATGGGAGCAACAATAAGAATGACCAAAGACAGAAGAATTCTAATAAGAAATACGGCGGAATTTAAAAATCCATTTTCAATGAATCCAAAAAATTTGAGAGATAGAGCTAAAATTCATGAGCAAGGTATACAAAAAAGATTTCCATCTTTACCTAAAAATATAATTGAAGATAGTTGGTCAGGTGTGGTTTGTAGAAGTGGCAATAGTTCACAAATATTTGAAAAAATAGATAATAATGTTTTTGTCGCAGGCTGTTACAATGGATCAGGTATTGGAGTTGGTACTTTGTTTGGAGAACAAATAGCTCTTATGGCTACTGAACAACAATCAGAGGAAATTTCTATTATAGAAAAACGAAAAAAACCTAATTTGCTTCCACCTCAGCCCTTTCTAAATATTGGAATATATTCTAGACTGGCTTATGAAAGATTTAGAGCTAGAACTGAAATATAAATGAAAAAAAATATTAAATATATTATATTTATTATCCTTGGAATAATTGCTCTATATTTTACAAAGATTAATTATAAAGACCATAGTATGAATAAATCAATTTTAGCATGTGTAATCGCACAAAAAAATAAATCATCAGATATGACCAAAGCAGAGGCTGAAATATATTGCAAGGAAGAAATAAATAAAAAAATAAATAAATAAATGAAAAAAATAAAGTTTATAATTTTTTTTGTAGTTTACCTTATATCTTTATTGACATACTCTAATTTAATGGCGTTTGAAGAATCAGCATATAAAGTTATAAACAAAACCGATACTTATGAAATAAGGCAATATACAGACCGTTTAGCCGTTCAAGCTCAACTTAGCAATGAAGATAGTAGTTTTAGAAAATTATTTAATTATATTTCGGGAGCAAATCTTTCTTCAAAGAAAATAGATATGACTACACCTGTTACTCAAACAGGAAAGGAAAATGGTTTATTTATGCAGTTTTATCTTCCTTCAAATTTTGACAAGAAAACTATTCCTATACCATCAAATCCAGATGTAGAAATTGTAACAATGAAAGGAGGATATTTTGCAGCAATAACATATTCTGGCAGATCATCAGATAAAAATTTTGTCAATCATAGTAAAATTCTTAAAGAGAAACTTTTGGAGGATAAAATAAAAATTAAAGGACCACCAATCAAAGCTACTTATAATGGACCATTTACGCTTCCTGCTTTTCGGAGAAATGAAGCAATGTATAATATTGAATGGAATTAAATCAAATTATTTTTTAATAATTTTTCAGCTAAAACAAACTAGTTGTCAGCTGGGCAAAAAGAAGTTTGGAAATCAACCCCCGTCTGAAAATAAATTTTATGAGTTAATATTCAAATCCTTGCTAACAATTTCTTTTTTTAATTTCATTTCTCTATAAGTGATTATCAATACTCCTATAAATATTATAAAGGCTCCGAACCAAGTGTATAAATCTGGAACATCATTAAAGATATAATAACCAAGTAACGATGAAAATATTAAGCCTAAAAATGAGTATGGTTGTGTCATTGTTACATCAACTAATTTATACGCGTGATTGATGCATAAATGAAATACTGTTCCTGTAAAAGCTGCCAAAAATAAAAATCCTAGAGTTTTTATTGATGGAGGTTGCCAGAAAAATATCGTCAGAATTGATATAAAAATAATCATAAAAACATATTGATAGGCTAGTATTGTTATAGCACTATCATCAGCAGACATTTTTTTTGTCATTACTATTACAATTGCCCAAAAAAATGATGATCCCAAGGCCATTGAAACTCCCAAAGATATATCAATAATTCCTGGCCTAATTATAACTAGCATTCCAACGAAACCCAATATCAACGCAATTGTTCTATAAATATATATTCTTTCTCCCAAAAACATTACTGCAAGTATTGTTACAATAAATGGAACAATAAATTGAATGGCCGTGAACTTTTCAATTGGTATTAAAGATATTGATCCAAAACCCAATAACATTGCCGGAAGATTTAAAGATGATCTAACAAAATGAAATTTTAAATTTTTAGTTTTGAATATAGAAAATTTTGATTTTATTATTATTGGAGAAATTATCATCAATCCAAAAACAAATCTAA
>CEUZ01101891.1_pt1 | contig 10346 bp, 9 predicted proteins | sample 361511 | NCBI WGS metagenome assembly CEUZ01 (sample SAMEA2622822, study PRJEB7988) | marine metagenome | biome: marine biome (ENVO:00000447); feature: surface water layer (ENVO:00002042); material: "saline water (ENVO:00002010), including plankton (ENVO:xxxxxxxx)" | depth 5 m | reverse complement strand
AGGAGCGTACTAGTAAGTAGCCCTGCCTCCGCTGATGTCGAAAACTGCCCCTGTACTAAATGAACATTCCTCTGAGGATAACCATGTTACTAATGATGCAATTTCTTCAGGGTCACCAGTTCTGCCCATAGGTATTCTTTCGACCATGTATTCAACTTGTTTTGGGGTAAGATTTTCAACCATACGTGTTCTTATCACGGCAGGTGTTATACAGTTAATTGTTATCCCAGTAGTAGCTAACTCTTTGCCTACTGATTTTGTAAGCCCTATAACAGCAGCTTTTGATGCAGAATAGGGTACCATTCGTGGATTACCTTCTTTGCCTGCTATAGAAGCTACGTTAACTATTCTTCCATAATTACGATTTAACATATAGGGTATAATTTGGTTACAGAATAAATAGACTCCTCGCAGATTTGTTCTGTAAACTTTATCCATTTCTTCTACAGGTAATTCCCAGATAGAACCTACTCCTCCTGCTATGCCAGCATTGTTAACTAATATGTCAATTTGTCCCCACTCATTTACAGCTGTTTCACCAGCTTCCTTGGCGGTACTATAGTCTCCAACATCCCCTACTTGCAATAGAGACTCTATTCCAAAGGAATTAAGTTTTGCCGAGGCATCCTGGGCTAATTTTTTGTCATGATCTACGATCATAATTCTAGCGCCTTCTTTACCTAATTTTAATGCTATTGCAAACCCAATACCTGTACCAGAGCCGGTGATAATTGCTACTTTACCTGCAAACCGTGTCATTTAAATACCTCTTATGATTATATGGAGACTGCGATTATATTATTTTTGGTTTAAAAGCATACATTTAGTGAAGGGGACAGGCCCAGATAGCAGCAGATTCGTACCATCTATAGGATAGATTTGTATTGCCCAGTGGGGGATTTGACTGTGTATTTATTCCGAGATATATATTGCCAGTTTGAAGATTTGCGGCTCCTTCAGCTATAGCGTATACGCCTGACATAACTGTAATCACAATTATGGCAAAAACAGTTATTAAAAAGCTTATTGGGATATGTTTCATTACTAGTCAGATTTTGCGAGGAATGCACTTGCTCCTGCAACTCCAGAACCTTGAGCTATTTCATAACCTAAATTAGGGAGTATTTTTTCTAGTGCTGAAAGGAGAGCAAATATGTTTTCAGGTTTACTAGATTCGCCCATCAGGCCTATACGCCATACTCTGCCAGCGAACTCGCCTAGCCCACGCCCAATTTCTATACCATAATCTTGTAACAGTGATGTTCTTACGATTGCATCATCTATGCCTTTGGGTATCCACACAGGAGTTACTTGCGGCAGGCTGTGATCACCTTCAACAACAAGTTCTAATCCAAGGGATGTTAGGCCTGCACGTAGGGCTAAGGAATTTTTGAGATGTCTGTAAATCCTTGATTCAATTCCTTCTTCCAGTATGATTTTCAAACCTTCTCTTAAGCCAATGATGTTGCTTACTGGTGCAGTATGATGATAGATATGGTCTTCTCCCCAATAGTTTGCTATAAGATTTAGGTCTAAGTACCAAGAAGATGGTTTTTGATTTCGATTCTTGACAGATTCCAGTGCTCGTTGACTTATTGATACAGGTGAAAGTCCGGGAGGACAAGCAAGGCATTTTTGAGTCGCTGAATAGCAGTAGTCTATTTTATATTTATCTACATCTACGTTGTTTCCTCCAAGGGAAGTTACAGCATCAACCATGAGAAGGGAATCGTGCTGTTGCGTAAGCGTAGAAATTTCATCTAATTTTTGAAAAACACCGGTTGATGTTTCAGCTTGAACAATCGTTACTAGTTTAACTTGCTTGTGGTTTTTAAATTCATTCTTTAATATTTCTACTGGGAAGGGTTGACCCCATTCACTTTCGAGGATTATGACATTAGCGCCTAACCTCTCGGCCATTTCTTTCATACGAAGCCCAAAGAACCCACATACACACATTATTACGGTGTCGCCAGGTTCTAGTAGACTGTTTAGACCGGCCTCCATTCCCGCTGAACCGGTACCGGAAATAGCCAAGGTAGCATTGTTTTTGGTTCCGAAAACGGGTTTAAGTAACTGAGATACTTCTTCTATAATTTTCATAAAATCAGGATCTAAATAACCTATCATTGGTCCAGTCATTGATTGTAAAACCCTTGGATGAGCGTTGGAGGGACCTGGTCCGAGTAACAATCTCGGGGGTACATTTAAGTTTTTAGATTCTGGGTAGTTTTTATGACTCATATTTGTCCGATCTTGTTAAAATTATTTTTAATAGTACTCAAAGGTGTTTGAGTCACGTATTATAGGCAAATGATTAAGAACTGTCCATTGAGATTGTATTGCAAGAAATGTTCTTAAGATTCAATTGTGTTATACGGGAATTGGAATAGATCATTATTGATATGTGTCACAATTTAAAAGTGCTATTTGGTCCGGAAAATATACCATTTGAGGCACGGATGTGAAATATATTTTATTACTCCAGATATTGCTATTTATCCTGATAACTGCAATTCTTGGTTGTGGCTCTGAGAAATCATCTTTTATAAATGAACCTCAAAGTTCAGAAACAGCTGTTAAAGTTAGTAAATCAATAACTGTTTCTGATCAAAGGATTGAAAATATAACAGAAGGTGCCAACCTAGGTCAGAGAATCCCAGATGTTAAGATGACGCTTTTGGATGGGACAGAAATAACTACAGGGGAATTACTTAGAGATGGTAAGCCTACTTTTCTTTTTTTTAATGCCATTTTCTGTCCCATGTGTAGAGAAGAGTTAAAAAAGCTACACACTATATATCCAGATTATATTGGTAAAGTGAAATTCTTTAGTGTAGGTATTGATCCTACAGAAACTCTCATTGATCTAAATTCCCAACGTGAAAAAGGAGGCTATGCATGGGATATTTCCGTTGCTGGAGTAGGTATGCTAAGTTCCTTGAATATAGTTCAACAGTCTACGAAAATTGCTTTTAATGAAAATGGGTTAATTATATACAGGAAAGGATATGGTGAAGGTAGCATAAGTGAATGGGAAGAAGTGATGAATAAATTGTCAGCTACTATTTCAAATTCGATAAAATATAACTGATCTTTTTGTTTAAGGGTTCACGTTATTATCTTCGATAAGGGAGTAATAAATATGGAGTATGAAAGCGATATAGGTAAGGTAATAACTGTTGGCGGGCCCGTTGATCCTGATAATATCGGTGTCGCGTTAATGCATGAGCATTTGTTTCTCGATTTGCGTAAGAATCACATTCCACATCTTAAGATGGTAAATATCCCTGGTAGATCTGAACCTATAATGACCTCTGAGGACTTTCCTGCAACCGAACTGAAAATCTGGGAAGCAAAATTAGATTTTGAAAATCTACACTTAGCAAAAAATGTCGCTCCTTTGTCTGATAATTATGTACTGGATGATGAAAATGTTGCGGTAGATGAAGTAAATTGGTTTAAAGAAAGTGGTGGTGGCACCATAGTTGATGTGACTAGTATTGGAATGAAACGAGATCCGGAAGCATTAAATAGAGTTTCTCAGGCAACAGGCATAAATCTAATAATGGGTACAGGTTATTATCAGAAAGTTTTTCATCCAGAAGACATGGACCAACTTTCAGTAGATACCATAACTGCAGAAATTATACATGATGTGAAGATTGGAGTCCGGGATACAGGAATACGCTCAGGGATAATTGGCGAGATTGGCGTGAACGGCGATCCAATAACCAGGAATGAAGAAAAAAGTATCAGAGCGGCCAGTAGGGCAAGTTTACAAACGGGGGCAGCTATAACCTTTCATCGCGGTGGTACTGGTTCGGAAAGGCATATAACTCTTAATTTAGTTGAGGAGGAAGGAGCTGATTTGACAAGAGTTATAATGGGACATTCTGACGAAATAGCAGGTGATTTTGAATTGTTGGAATCCCTTTTGGTTAGAGGTGTATATATACAATTCGATTTGATTGGACGAGAATATGCTGTAGATCAAATCAATGCGATAAGTCCAGAAACTAGTCTAGATTTAAGTGTGACCGGAAAGGACGCTCATTCAATATCCAAGTTAATTGAAGCAGGATATGAAGACAAAATTCTCCTTTCTCATGACGTTTGCTGGAAAACACATTTGAAAAAGTACGGTGGGTTTGGATATTCATTTATTATAGAACGATTCTTACCATATCTTAGGCAAATAGGAGTAGGAGATACCCAAATTAACAAGATGATGATCGAAAACCCTAAATCTATTTTGCCATTGGTGGAGCCTATATAGCTAAGATAATTACCAAAAGGATATAGGCTATTTAGTAATAGGATTAAATTAGTTTCATTTAAGGTTTGAGTTTTGAGCACAGAATTAATTTTATTAGGGTGTCATAATTTAGCTTGGTAAAAGATTTATGATTGCATACATATCTCGTCGGATTATACTTTCGATTTTTACTGTATGGATAATATCTGTACTTGCCTTTGTAATCATACAACTGCCTGAAGGAGACGCTGCAGATAGATTCCTAGACAGGTTGATGCAAGTTGGTGTGAGCGGTGATCTTAGGATAGCTCAGGAATTACGCAGTTATTTGGGACTTGATGAACCAATGTATGTACGTTACGGGATGTGGATTTGGAATATAGCGCATGGAGATTTAGGTAGATCTATAGCTACGTGGGGTGAAACACTTAATTCACAAAAGCCAGTTAAAGAAGTGATTGGAGATCGGTTATATCTTACAGTTGTACTGACGGGATTCACTATTTTAGTAACATGGACTTTTGCTATACCGGTAGGGATTTATTCGGCTGTAAGACAACACAGTATAGGCGATTATACATTTACGTTTCTGGGCTTTACAGGATTGGCTGTTCCTGATTTTCTTTTGGGTCTAGTTTTGATGTATCTGGCATTTGCATATTTTGATCAAAGCGTTGGTGGTCTGTTTTCTGCAAAATATATAAATGCCCCCTGGACTTACCCAAAAGTTATTGATTTGATTAATCATTTATGGATACCAGCTATTGTACTAGGCACCTCAGGAACAGCGGGATTGATTCGTGTAATGCGCAATAATTTACTGGACGAGTTATCTAAACCGTATGTGGTTACAGGTATGGCAAAGGGAATTAAGCGATATAGGTTAATTTTGAAATATCCTGTTAGGGTGGCAGTTAATCCGTTAATAAGTACTGTAGGTTACTTATTACCTTCCCTTGTAGGTGGTAGCGTTATTGTTTCTGTGGTTTTAAGTCTGCCTACACTTGGGCCAGTTTTACTAGATGCGATTTTGATTGAAGATACTCAACTAGCAGGTTTTATAGTATTGATGTTAGGTGTATTAACTGTGGTAGGCACTTTGATATCGGATATATTGCTTGCTATAGTGGATCCTAGGATAAAATTAACAGTACGGTAGAGAGATATTCAGGGGTAGTATATGCGAGCTATTGATATGCATGTTCATGTGCCTAGACAGGAAGGTTTATCACAGATATCGATTGAGGAAAACCTCAGGAGTTATTTTAGATTAAAGACGCCTTCACTAGGAGTCGAAGAAATGGCTGAATATTACAAAAAGCTTGATATAACAGGAGTCATATTTTCAGTTGATACTGAAGTTACTACTGGAGAATCGCCTGATACGAATGATTACGTATCTGAGATAGTACGTACTTATCCTCAACAGTTCATTGGTTTCGCTACTGTAGACCCATGGAAAGGATCGAAAGCTATATATGAAGTAGAAAGAGCAATTAAAGATCTTGGGCTCAAGGGACTGAAACTACATCCTATTCATCAATCTTTTTATCCTGATGACAAGCAATTTTTCCCGCTTTATGAGAAATGCCAGGATCTTGGGATTCCAATATTATTTCATTCTGGTTTTGCAGCAGCGGGGGTTGGTATGCCTGGTGGAGGAGGGTTTAAGTTAAAGTACGGTAGACCTATTCCAGGGTTTGATGATGTTGCTGCAGAATTTCCTGGATTAACGATTATTATGGCTCATCCAGCGTGGCCATGGATAGAAGAACAGATAGCGGTAGCAATGCATAAGCCTAATGTGTACATAGATTTGTCCGGTTGGGCACCTAGATTCATACCTCAATCATTGATTCGTGAAGCTAATACCCGGCTTCAAGATAAAGTGTTATTTGGGTCAGATTATCCTTACCTGCCTCCCGATAAATGGATCAAGGGATTTACTGATCTACCAATTGATGAAGACGTAAGGTCAAAAATCTTATTAGATAATGCGAGGGAAATTCTTAAGATTTAGTGGATAATATTTTAGCTGCGGCTGAATCTAGTCATCTACCAAAGTTCTTTCAATCCGTGCTGTTGGGAAGATAGCCATAATTCTAGCATTTTTACCGGATTTATTAGTAAAACCATGTTTGACTCCAGCAGGTGCCAGGACAGTTTGACCCTCTTTGACTTTTATTACATTATCACCAAGTATGGTTTCTAATTCACCTTCCAGTATCACCATAGCCTCCTCAGTAGGATGCAAATGAGTAGGAACTTTGCTTCCGGGATTAATAGTTACATCTCCTACGCTAAGCGACTCTGCACCTTGTGAATCATCAACAATTGCCCATCTATCGACCCCTGGTCCTAATTTTTCTAAAGGAATGTCGTTTTTGTCTAGTATAGGCATAGCTCCCCCAGTAAAGTGAATTTAAAATATGTCTTATCTGTAACATAATATAGTTTTTCTGGCATTTATTACAAATATGGATTGTTCACATACAAGACACTTTAAATAAGTGGTAGTTTTGAGTTATTTTGAAATGATGTCAGAATATTTATAAATGTTGTGTTTGCATAAAGGTGTTTTTTATATAGATGGACGATTTTAATGTTGAATAGTCTACGATTTTCGAATAAATGGATTATTTTAGCGATTATATCCCTAGGCACATTTTCTACAACTCTTGAAGGAGGAATGTTAGTTACAGCCTATCCAGTATTGACAGATGCATTTAATATCGAAGTTTCAACTGTATTGTGGGTTACTGTTGCATTTTGGGTGACTTCGGTTGGAGTAATGATGACATTTGGTTGGCTTGGAGATGTAGCTGGCAGAAGACAGGTTTATGCTTGGGGACTAGTGATTTTTGCGTTAGGACTGTTGTTTTCTGGAATGGCATTTAGTTTTTGGCAGTTAATTTTGTTTCGTGTATTCCAGGGCATAGGATGCGCTATGATACTAGCGAATGTGAATGCATTGATCACTCGAACTTTTCCAAAAAGACAGAGAGGCCTTGCGCTTGGATTTTCAGGGTCAGTGGTAGGGCTTGGTTTAACAATTGGTCCTTTTTTAGGCGGGGTATTGCTAGATGTTATGGATTGGAGAGCGATATTTTATTCCAGAGTTCCTGTTGCTATTTTGGGAGCATGGTTATCTTTTTATGTATTACCTGATGACAGGCCTTTGAAAAGAAAATTTGATGTGGACCTGATTGGAGCTTTTGCCTTGTTGGTGGCATTGAGTTCCTCACTTCTGTATATAAATCAAGGCGCTAGTCTAGGATTTACTTCGCCAATTGTAATCGCCATGTTTTTATTAGCTGTAGGGTTTTCACCAATATTTATCTGGGCAGAAAATCGTTCAAGCAGGCCGATAATAGAGATTGGATTGTTTAGAAATAAGCAATATACATTGAGTATTTTAATCCTTATTAGCCATTATTTAGCACAGGGTGGAGTGTTACTGATAGCTCCTTTCTTCATGTTGGAATCATTGGAGTATTCTGCGACAAAGATGGGTATAATTATGGCTGCTTTTTCAGCATCAAGGCCTTTTCTTGCACCAATAGCAGGGCGCTTGTCTGACAACTACGGTCCCAGGCCATTGCTTATTTTTGGCAATGTTCTTCTTGCTATTGCTCTTTTTTGGATTAGCAAAATGGGTTTGGATATAAATCAGGGGTTTATATTTTCTGGAATGTTATTAGCAAGTATGGGCTCCGCTTTTTTTGAACCAGTCGTGACTAGTAGTATTATGGGGTCTGTACCTGTGGACAGGCTTGGAACTGCTTCAGCTTTTGTTGCTCTAGGCAGGCAAACTGCTTTTGCAGTTGGTATAACTTTGGCAGGATCTATATTTACTATTCGTGAGAGGTCGTATTTAAATTTTGCTTCTGAAATTGAAGCATTATCTCTTGGTTTCAGTGATGTGATACTATCGTCTGTATTTTTTGCAGTTATTGCAGTTATATTTTCTGTTTTGTTGACAAACACAGATGGCTATATAAAGTCTTCCAGAGATATAAAACACAAATCATCCAAAAAACCTATTTGAAATTATCCTGTAACACTGCTAAAGCTATTGATTAATTTGCGAAGTGAAGATCCGAATTCAGAATGCTGCCAGGTTCTAACTTCTTCACTAAAATGTTCTTCATCGAAACAGTCTGGTTGTCTTGCAAGTCTTTGCAGGCTTGCAGCAGGCCATAAAAGCCCGGGTGGTAGGTCAAGTTGTTTTGCCAGTACTAACCTCCAGTTTCTAAGTTGTTGTAGTCTTTTACGGGAGTTTTGGAGTTGTTTTTGTGTCAAATTGGTGACTTGATTCTTGGTGTGTTTTTTTCTTTTAATAGGTTTTGCTTTAGTTCCTCTCCGAATAGCTAGTTCTAAAGCTGACAAAAATTTTTGATTATGGTAGTTAACCAAACCTCTAACTTGAGTTAAATCTAGTGATGGTTCATCTGCAATCATTACTAATGTCGAATCAGGTAATATTCTAAAGGATGGTACATCTCTTTTCATGGCTTGACTTTCTCTAAAGTGGTGGAGTTCTTTTAGTATAGATAGACCATTACCATTCAATTTCTTGGAGCCTTTTATATCCAAAAAATCCTTATTAGTTGGGGAATATCTTATTTCTGTAAGCCTGCTAAACTCTTCTTGAACCCAGGATATTCGACCAAGGTTATTCAATTTGTCTTTCAGCAGTTCTCTAAGTTCAAAAAGATGTAAAACATCTGTCGCTGCGTATTCTTTGAGTTCATCGTTCAGTGGTCGTATAGTCCAATCAGCGCGTTGCAATTCTTTATCTTTTTTGATTTCTATATTCATTTGTTCTTTGAGTACATTGGCTAATCCGAGCCGAGTTGACCCTACAAACGCAGAAGCTATGCTGGTATCAAATAGATTTTTCAGATGGAAATTCCAGTCCCTATCAATGCTCCTTATATCATGTTGTGCTGAATGAATTATTTTTTCTATGGCACTATTTTCCAAAATTTTTCTTAGTGGTTCAATTTCCCCAATGGCCAATGTGTCTATCAGGTAAATTTTGTTCTTAATACATAACTGTAATAAGCAGACACATTCTTGATATCTATGGAAGCCATTGGATTCAAGATCTAAACCAATGTGATTTAGTTCAGAGGAGGAATTGACTATTTCCAGTAATCTTGCGTCTGAAGATATTATTTCAGAGTTAATTAACATAATTGAATAGTTTCGAATAGTATAAAGTGATACCCTGACTGTGTTTATAACGGGTTCTAGTATAGTCCATAAAGTTTAGGATAACGGATGACCATCGTCATAGGAATCAATAAATACGAGAAAATCGTTTGTTTATATAAGATTTATCCTAACTCTAACCACAGTGGATACTAAACCAGGCTTCTTGATTAGTGGAACTTTTGATTCATTAAGGTATAGAAATTTTGTCTATCTCTGGTTAGGTCAGATCACGCACACATCAGCTTTATGGATCGATATGGTTGCCAGACCTCTACTGGTTCTTGCTATAACTGGATCAGCTGTACATCTTGGCTTTGTAATAGCTGTCAGAAGCTTATCATCTGTATTATTAGGGTTGTTAGCTGGAGTTATTGCCGATAGTTTTGATAGGCGTAAAGTGTTGCTGGTTACTAAGATTGTCGTGCTTATACTCAGTACATTGTTTGCCTCTATTTTAATACTAGGGTGGATGGAACTTTGGCATGTTTATCTTTTCACTTTTCTTAGGGGTGCTTCCCAGGCTTTTGATCAACCGGCTCGAAGGGCCATGATTCCTTCAATTGTGCCAACTCATCTTGTAACAAATGCTTTGGCGCTTAGTTCAGGCAGCATGCAAGCGACTAGAATATTTGGTGCTGGTGGGGCAGGTCTTTTAATTGCGATTGGAGGACTTGAGATTGCTTTCGTTTCTATAGCCTTAATTTATATTGCAGCTGTTTATTTTACTTATCTAATGAAAGTTGATATGCACGATGGAAAGTCTTATAAGGGTGTTGCTGGGCTGGGCATTGATTTTATCGAGGGAGTAAAATTTGCATGGGTTAACAGAACTATAAGGGGTGTTATTGTTGCTGCAGCATCATATTTC
>CEUZ01093096.1_pt1 | contig 10348 bp, 14 predicted proteins | sample 361511 | NCBI WGS metagenome assembly CEUZ01 (sample SAMEA2622822, study PRJEB7988) | marine metagenome | biome: marine biome (ENVO:00000447); feature: surface water layer (ENVO:00002042); material: "saline water (ENVO:00002010), including plankton (ENVO:xxxxxxxx)" | depth 5 m | reverse complement strand
GCTTTCAATTCAGCAACTTTTCCTTGTGCAATGTCTAGTCTAGGAATAATTGAATCAACCAAAAACGATTTTATTGTTTCAGGGGATTCCCTGTTTTTGATCATTGTACGTAATTCTTCACGCATATCCCATTCTAGATCATATAGTAATTCTGCATCTGCAACTTCAATTTCAGGTTCCAAATACTCAAAGTTTTCAAGATATGCCTCTATTCCAATTTGTTCGGCTTTTTTGTAGTCGCCGTTATCTAATTCAACCATCAGATCATCATACAAATCACGAATGACACTGTACAGATTAGTACTATCAATTCCTACAGTTCCAATAACATCAGTTCCAAGTAAATCTCTTTGAACCCAGATGTTTGTTGATGCGATTGATGCATATGGGTCTCTGTTTTGTACCATATCAAACATATCATTGAAGAAAGATTCTATCTCAATTTTTTGACGTTCACCGTAATCAGTTTGAGAATAGAACATTTGATTTGCTCTTTCCATAAATCCTAATGCCAAATTGTAGGAAAATTCATCTCCAGTAATTTCAAAATTTTCGTATTGTTGATCAACTATTATGAGATGCGCAACTATAACATTTGGTGTGATTTCAGGATCTTCTGGGACACCATCAAGAATTTCGTTAATTCTATTAAATTCAGATAAGATAAAAGATCTATTATCAGAGCTAATCTCTTTTGTTTGAAGATCAATTAATGAGATGTGAACTTCATCAGTTAAGGATGCGTTAGCTTCTCTTAATTTTTCTAAATTATTTGAAAATTGTTTAGAACCAAACTCTATCAATTTTTTGGCATTATCAAAGTCACCATCTTCTACACTTTGCTCAGCAAGAGTGATAGAAGTTTGAGTGACTTCTGTGATTGAAAGATACCTTACCATATCAGGTTCTGCAGAATATGCATTTGGAATTGCAAAGAGAAGAAAGATTCCTCCCAGTAATCCAACCAAAATTTTTTTTTCCAATTTAATAGTTTTTTGTGAAATCCCTATTTTAGTAAAGAACTTATTCCATAATCATAGAATATGATTATCTAATAGCAAGTACGGAATTTTTCTAAAGTTACAGGATTAAGAATCAATTAATATCAGAATTTAGAAATAATATAAAATTTCTAAGAAAAGAGAATAAAACCATATTTTCAGACCTAGTTTTTAATATGAAATTTTTTTATCTAATTCATGCCGTTAGTGACATTAGAAGTCGTGTGCTTTGATCTAACACCAGAATAACATGTCGTCAACTACTGGAAGTGTTGCTAACGGCAATTCTATTTGTTTAGAATTATCATTGAATTTTAATAACATACAGTAACAATTTTTTCATGGCAGATGAAAAATCACCCTATGTTCTCGTAAGTGTTTTCAAAGACGACGCAAATGAACAAGATGTAGCATCATCAGTAGGGAAATTAGCTGCTATTATTGACGATTGGAGCGCACAGGGAAATATGATTTGGAGTGGTCCATTTGATGACAACAAAACATCAATGTCTGTAATTGAAGGAGATAAATCATCAGTTGAGAAATTCTTCAATACATATAATGACGTAAGCAAAGGATTTCTAAATTCATACATGTATCAATGGGATGCAATGCCACTATTGTCAATTATAGGAAACAAGTAGCACACAAATAATTGTGAAATTTATCACATTATTTTTTTAATTTAATTTCTTAATCAATTACATATATTTTTGCCCGCTTGATATGCTCATCATCAAGATGTTTTGACATCATAACTCCTAACATGTAAGAACGGGCTGCTGCATCATCAGGATTCTTGTCTAAAATTTTTGCGTTTATTTCGAATCCATCTGCTGCAATTTTCTTAAAATCTGTCATAAATATGATAACTCATGGATGTTTTAAGATCTTTCGGTTTTTTAGAAATGTGATAAGAAGATAAATCCCGCCTAAGATAAATCCAATTCCTCCAACAATAACTGTGATAGTAGTGCTAGTTTGTAAACTAATTCCAGCATCATATGTTGCATATGCACCAGCAAAAACAAAGAAAATTCCTAACACCAGATAAGTTCTTTGATAATACAGATTCATCTAAATCGAAATAATGATTAGTTTTGAATCTTTAGTAATAATATTCTCATCAACATATCCTGATGTCATTTCAAGTACATATTGTGAATTATCTGCGGTAACACCATCTGATTTACAACTCATAACTTCTAAAGGAGTAATACATGGTGGTACATTTTTTTCAATTTTTATCACATTACCATTTTGATCAAACCATATAATGTCTAGATGAAATTGCATGTTTTTCATCCACATGGAACGTGTGCCTGGTCCATCAAAAACAAATAACATTCCTTTATCATTACCAAGGAAATTCTGATCTTCCCACATTAACCCACGCATTCGTCGTGGATCAGTATCTGCTATATACACTTCAATGATTTTATCATCTACTTGTACAGTGCCCATCAAAAAATTAGAATTTGCATCTATTTTTACTTCAGATGGTAAAGAAATTATCCCAGCAATTCCAACAATTACTGCTGCAATTCCAATTGGAATTAAAACTTGAAGACGTGTAGGCATGATTTACTATATCATAAATAAAATAAAAACCTAGGATGTTACAAAGAGGATTTAAACTGGTTAATTGATGATAGAGTTTCGCTTGTGTTTTGACCAATATCTTTGAGTGTGGTGCCATTATATTTTTTATCCAAATAACGACCAGCTAAAATCATTGGTGCGCCAACAGCAACAGTAATCCCAGTTGGTTCAGGTACCCATAACATAACAAATCCCAATTTTTGCATTTTTTTGCCTGGTGCAGAAGCCCTGTTTAATGCACCAAGAGATTGAGAAGTTTTTTTATCATCTAATTTGTCCATATCAGAGTATAAATCAGAACGACGAGAAGCGGATTCTTTCATAATTCTTAAACGCTCAATTTTTTCTCTAAGTGGATCTTGCATAGTGAATATTTTAAAAAAAATACATAACAATTAGTGATCAAATTGTGCTACCCCAAAGTCAAGATTATGTTACAATAATTTCGAATTTATATAAAAGTAGAATTAAACTGGCATATGAAAAGTAAGACTTCCCGTAGATTAGAATCTATCAAGGCAGCACATAAGTCTGAGAAAACAATATCGTCAAGAGTAGAAGATTATCTTGAAGTAATCTCAGAATTAGTAGACATGAAAGGATATGCTACAACACTTGATATTTCAAGATACATGAATGTAAGTGCACCTAGTGTAACAAAAATGCTTAAAAAATTAGATTCCGATGATTACCTTGAATATGAAAAATATTATGGAATTGATTTAACGGAAAAAGGGCAACGTGTTGCAGACAATATTAAGCAAAAACATGGTATTTTATTAGAATTTTTTGAGATTCTAGGGATTGGAAAAGATATTGCAAACCAAGATGCAGAAGGAATAGAACATCATCTAAATCCAAAAACAATTAGGCAAATAAGAAAATTTGTGACTTTTTTGAAAGCAAACCCAAAGATGATTAATAGTTTTAATGATTTCTAAAAATTTCATTATTAGATTTTAGAATAATTGTGAATAACCATAGGGTATTTTTTAATCAATAATTCGAAGCAAGAAGAATGGATGAATTTCCATTATGTGAATTTTGCAAAAAGCAACCAGCAAGGAAGACATTTCATTGTAATCACTGTATAAAAAAACATAGAATTTGTGATGAGTGTATAATTTCTGGAAGAGCAAAAATGAATCTTCGTCCAGTAACAAGAGATACTGTTTTTGATAGTAATTTAAAGAAATGGTGTTAAAAATTAATTAATTAATTTCTAGTTTTAAGAAGTATTTCTAAATCCCTTGCGGTTTCAACAAATCTTGAAAACATTTTTCCTTCTGATGAACGTTTTAGAATTTTTATCCTTCCTTTCTTACCAATTTTTGATGAGAAAAGGTGCTCCCCATCCAAAATAAAATTAACGTAATTTCCAGTCAATTCTCGTCCTACATCAAAAATCAATGCAGTTCGTGATTCAGAAAAATCATATTCTAAAGGAGTTGAGGATGAAAAATTTTCAGAATGATTTTCTTCAACATCTATATGAAGACCGAGTGATTTTTCTAACTCCTGAATATTTTTCCCTCCTTTTCCAATTATTGAAGGGATTGATTCGGCAGAAACAAACACTTTGATTCTACCTGGACCTGAAAATTCAATTTTTGGTGAAGGATCAAATCTGTATAACTTGTCTAGAATTTTCTGTTCTGCCAAACTCTCAATACCAGATTTTTGTGGTGTTATTTTGGAAACTGGAATTATAATATTTTCCTCTCCAAATGTATAAATCTCATATTCTAAATGACCTGTTTCAAAATCAGAAATTTCTATTACAGGACGGGCTAAATCTTGTTCTACCATGCCTGAAGGAACTTTCACTTTTAGTTGTAATTCATAAACTTTTGAAACTTGTCCATTTTTTACATACACAACAGTATCTAAGACATTTGGAATTATACCGAGTTCAATTTTTCCTATAAATCTTTGAATTGCATCAATTGGAGTGTTGGCATGAACTACACCAACCATTCCGACTCCAGTAAGTCGAAGATCACTAAAAATTCTAAAATCCTCTCTACGACGTACTTCATCAAATATTGTGTAGTCAGGTCTAACTAACAATAAAATATCAGCTGAATTTTCAAAACTTCCATCAAGTCTTGTGTATTGTGTAACCCCTGAATCAACTTGCAAGTCACGTGGGGATTCAAATGTTTTTACAATTTTTCCTGAACGATTATAAAAATTTGCTATACCTGATGCAAGTGTACTTTTCCCAGAACCTGGAGCACCAGAAATTAAAATTCCTTCTGCTTGTTTTTCTAATCTTGACATTAATTTTTCAGAAAGATGATAATCCTGTAAAGACATTTGTTTTATTGGATGAACAATTGTTAGTTCAATAAGCTCTGAGAATGGAGGTCTTGTGATTGCAATACGGTAATCTCTATATTGAACAACCAATGCCCCAGGTTTTGAAATTTCTACACTTCCTAAAGTTTCATCATCAATGGATGCAATAATTTGTGAAATGATTATTTCAAGATAATTTTTTTCAAGTGTTTTATTTTCAATTTCAACTAGCTCAAAAGAACCTGGTTTTCCTTTTTTTCCAAGTGGTCTTTGATTCTCTTTAAGATGAACACTCATTGTCTCAGAATCAAAGAATTTTAAAAATTCTAAATCATCAGATTTAGACTCATTTATGACTAATTCACCCATGAAATGTGTTTTCCTTTAGGTTTTATTATGTGATTCTTTGGTGGATAAAACATACCATACAAATTTGACAAGTAATTCTCACAAAGCCAGACAAAAGATTTGTTTTGAACGAATTAGTATGATTAGTGAAAATAAGGCAAATTTGGAATTTCATTCAAATTGTAATAATTATTTCGATTCATTAAGAAAAAATGGGAAAAATGATTTTGAGTTTGAAGATGAATACTTTTTCACTTTACCAGCAATTTCAGAAATGCCCTTAGATTAATTATTTAGTAATTCTAAGAATATTACATATGCATCAACTTGAAACAATTTCTGGCAAAATCAAAGAATGTCAAAAATGTGAGTTGTGTGAAACGAGAACAAATGCAGTTCCAGGAAAGGGCAGATTTGATGCAAATGTGATTTTTGTTGGTGAGGCACCTGGAAGAAATGAAGACAATCATGGAGAACCTTTTGTGGGTGCAGCTGGAAAAAGACTTGATATGATTTTAGAAGATTCAGGAATTAATAGAGATGATGTCTATATCACGAATATTGTAAAATGTAGGCCTCCAAACAATCGTACTCCATCAAAAAAAGAAGAAGAAGCATGCAGTGATTTTATAAATCAAGAAATCCAAATAATTGATCCTAAGATAATCTGTGTTATGGGAAATACTGCATATGGTACACTTCTTGGAGGAAAAGAAATTACAAAAAATCATGGAAAAATCATTGAAAAGAATGGGAAAAAATTTTTTGTTACATTTCATCCTGCTGCAACTATATACAATCAAAAACTAATTAACGAATTAAAAGAAGATTTTAAAAAATTGGCAAAATTCTTAGGAGATGACGAATCCCCTAAACAATTCGAGAATAGAAGATGTGATTTTTGTATGTCAAAGACTAAACATGAAGTAGTGGTGATTCCAAAAATTGTGACAAAAAAACGAAAATGGTTATACAAATGTACAGAATGTGAACATGAGAGATGGCTTGTTCCATATAGAACAATGGCAGAAAGTTTGTATTAATTTCTAATAGAGATGACTCTGTAATTCTATCTGTTCTTCAGGTGTCATTATTCCTTTTCTCACAAGTATATCAAGCAAATCTTTGAATAGTTCTTTCTGTTCTTCTGACATTCCACCTGTTGGACCTTTATCTCCAGGTGGACCTGGTGGACCGCGTGGACCTTTATCGCCAACAAGACCCTGCGGGCCTTGTGTACCTTTATCTCCAGGTGGGCCTTGTAACCCTTGCTTTCCTTGTTCACCTTGTGGTCCTTGAATTCCTTGTGGACCGCGTGGACCTTTATCACCAGTTAATCCTGGTGGTCCTTGTTCACCTTGTGGACCAATTGTTCCACGGTCACCTTGTGGACCTGATGGACCGGTGAGACCTTTATCACCAGGTGGACCTTGTGGACCGCGTGGGCCTTTTTCTCCAATTGGACCTGTAATTCCAATTTTTCCTTTTTCACCTTGTGGACCTTGTGGACCAGTTGGACCTTTTTCTCCAATTGGACCTGTAACACCTTTATCACCTTTTTCACCAACAGGGCCCGGTACACCTTTATCACCTTGAACACCTGGTGGGCCGGTTGGACCTTTTTCTCCCTTGTCACCACGTAAACCAGTTAATCCTTTATCACCAGAGGTACCTTGCATACCTGTTGGTCCTTTGTCACCAACAACTCCACGTTTTCCTTGTTCACCTTTATCACCTTTGTCACCAGTAAGACCTTTCTCACCTTTGTCTCCTTTATCACCTTTAGGACCTGGTGGACCTTTGTCACCTTTATCACCCTTATCACCAGTTACGCCCTTGTCCCCTATTGGGCCTTTGTCACCAGGTTGCCCTTTGTCTCCTTTATCGCCTTTATCACCAGGTGGACCTTGTTCTCCTGGAATTCCTTTTGCACCTATATTTCTAGACAAAGATTTTTTTTCTGATTTTGATTTTGCTTCTTCTTTTACATATGTCTGACGCATTGTTGATGGAATTTCAAATTCAAATGATGCTCCTACTGATGAAAATTGATCAACTAAGACAACCCAAACTCTTGAAAATGCAGAAATTTTTTCAGGTAACGGATTTGATGAAGAACCTAATGTAGCTTCAAACTCTCCATTTTTTATATGGAGATGAGTTTTTTCACGCCAAATTGGAACCATTGTTGCAAATGATTTATTAGCAATTTGAGAATCTGATGGCTTTAATTCAGTAATAGCAAATTCAACTTCAAATACACCATTTTTTTGTTTGTAGGGAGACCTACCTTTTACAAAAATTGATTCAGATGATGACATAATCGTTTCTTTAAATCTCTGGTGTTTTATTACATTTTCGAACGATTTTAGGCATGATTTTACCACTAGAGTAATGGTATAATATTTATCCGTTAAATCCTAGAAATAATTTCATGAAAGATAAAAAAAGAGAGACCGCAGTTAGTAAGAAAGACGAAACTGGATTAACTAATGTAAATTATCAACGTGATAGATTATTCAAAAAAGGAATCAATTTGATGGCTGATGAGAAATTAGAAGAAGCAGTACAAAATTTTGAGATGATCCTTAGAACAGACCCCAATGACGTGGAGGCATTATTGAAGCTAGGTTATTCTAGATTTCATCTTGATGATTATTCTCAATCAATGAAAGTCTATGACAAAGTATTGGATATTGATGTTACAAATCCTGAAGCATGGAATCTTAAATCATTGGTACATTATGAGAAAAAAAATTATGCAAAAGCACTAGACTGTGCAGAAAAAGCCATAGACTCTGATCCAACATATGGAATGGCATGGTATAACAAAGCATGCTATCTTTCAATGCTAAATCAAGTACCAGATTCATTAGAATCACTAAAGCGTTCAATTGAAATTGATGTAAAAAATGCAAGAAAGGCTGTCAAAGATAAAGACTTTGTTAATGTGAGATCAGAAGAAGGATTCAAACGTATAATTGAAGTTGTTTTGATTGAATCCTTAAGACAAGGTTATCATACAATTGGTGCAATTGTCTGGACAACATTTTTGGGAAAAGAAGACACCATTAAAGGATTAGATGAATTAATTCTAAAAGGAATTGTTGTAAAAAATGAAAAAAGACAGGGTCTGAATCAAATAATTCCTATTTATGATTTAATTCCAGAAGTGGCAAAAAAAATTGGTGCAAAGAAACGTGGATTATTGGGACCAAAAGAAATTGGAAAAGTTCCAATACCTGTAAAAAATCTCAAAGAAGTTGGATTAGCAATTCAGACTACAATGACTACAATTGAAAATGAAGATGTGGAAAAAACAATAGAAAGTATTGACACATTTATCAACCCATCTAAATGTGGACAGCAGATGATTGATGAGTTCTTAGAAGAACATAGAGAAATTAGATTATTCAAAATAAGATTAGAAGACAAAGGTAAAGATTATCTCATTGATAATAAAAAGAAAATGCTTGAATTTTTTGAAACTATAGAAATAAAAGTCACAAAAAAACTAAGGGCAAATATTCCTCAGAATTAAGTCATAGATTCTTTTTCTTTTTTGATAATTGGTACGCCATCAATTACTGAAACATCATCTTCTTCGTAAACTGTATGCCATCTACCATTGTGAGGAAGTAAGTTATTCAATTCTTCAATTTTTTTGTTTGTAGGTTTTTTGTTTAGTAGTGCACCCCATTTCATATTTGGAACTTTTGGCATGATATCGTTGATGTCTTTCATTTTACTATTTTATTTCCAAAATGTGTATATAAAATCTCACTCAGCTGATAGGTCCCAATAGTTTGCATTTTCTTGTTTATCAATTGGTTTTTCAAGATTTTTCCATTCTTTGAATGAATGAACATATAATTTCACATTTGGAACCCCTATTGATTTTAGTGCGTAATATGCTAGCCCAGAAAGTGTACCAACACTTCCACAATAGGTAATTATTTCTGCATCCTCAGGAATTCCTCTGTTTTTTAACAAGTTTTTCATACCCTCTTTTGTTCGGAGTATTTTTCCATCTGTTGAAAGTGTCCTATATGGGATGTTTATAGCACCAGGAATATGTTGTTCAAGATAATTTAATCTTTCACGATTATCTATAACTACAACATTTTCATTATCTTTTACTTTTTCAAGATATTCTGCAGTTGCCATGATTTCTTGATTTATGTTAACGGAATGTTTTGCAACTTCTATTTTAGGAACTTCAGTTGAAATTTCAAAGCCAAGCTCTTTCCATTGTGAAAAAGTCACATCAAGTAATTTTACGTCATTATGACCGATAAATTGTAATGCCCAAACAACTCTTGAGGATAATGCACCAAATGTATCATCATAAACTACTACAGGTGTTGTGTCAGAAATACCAAGGGTCTGTGCAATTTTCTGTATTGCTTCTGGACTATCATCTGAAAGAAGTTTAGCCAGTGGTAAGTTTACTGCATTAGTAATATGACCGCTCTGATACTCTTGTTCACGTCGAACATCAACTATTCTTATTACATTTTGACTAATTTTTCCTCGTAGTGTTTTAGAATCTATTATTGGAATATCAAAATTACTCATGCTGCACACTCACCTTTTCCTGTAACTGTGTGATAGTTGGTATCACTTCCAAAGTCTTTGAAAAAGTCTGGTTCCTCTTCAATTGATGGTGCAGTAATTAGTGAACTGATTTCTTTTTTGACATCTTCAACTGATTTGATTTTACCTGATTCATTTCCATGAACAATTCTATCAATCCATTTTTTCAGTGTGTCATCAGATTGTTTATTTTCTTTGAATAATTCTATGATTTTTAGGATCACGGGAATAACTCGTTTTACTGGAATTCTTGCAGTATGATGACCAAGCATTGCTCCTTCATCAAACCTACCACCTAATGACATGGTATAATTTGGATACATTCCATCTGTTGTACGTCCGCCACCACCATAGAATCCTATTGTAGCAATCTGATGCTGGCCACAAGAATTAGGACAACCACTAATTTTGATTGTAGAATCACGTAATTCATCATCGTCATCAAAATTCATTTCTAGAAATTTTCTTTGAACTTCTTTTGCTAATCTATGTGAATTTGT
>CEUZ01256416.1_pt1 | contig 10355 bp, 10 predicted proteins | sample 361511 | NCBI WGS metagenome assembly CEUZ01 (sample SAMEA2622822, study PRJEB7988) | marine metagenome | biome: marine biome (ENVO:00000447); feature: surface water layer (ENVO:00002042); material: "saline water (ENVO:00002010), including plankton (ENVO:xxxxxxxx)" | depth 5 m | reverse complement strand
ATAAAAACGTAAATAATCTTTTGGTAAAAGAACTTTAAAAATTTTATCAAAATTTTCTTGTTCATTTTTTTTAAGCCAGTTAACTTTTGGGGCAGTAAAACCAGGCATTGTTATATTGCCTGACAGGGAACGTACATCAAAACTTTGATTTTCAAACTCTAGGCATTCTTTATGTGAACGTGTATCATTCCATAAAATGCAAGGTCTAATCACGCTGCCCTTTTTATCAATCAACGTTGCCCCATGCATATGCCCTGATATGCCAATAGAAATGGTTTCAGAAAATTCTTTTGGTTTTTTTAATTTTAATCCCTCAAGGCACTCAACAGTAGCATCAATCCATTCATTTGGATTTTGTTCGCTATACCCATCTTTTGGGTTTTGTACAGTAAGTGAAGCGTTAGATTTGGCTAAGATATTTTGCTCATAATCTATGAGTATCATTTTAATAGAAGAAGTGCCTAAATCAATTCCTATAAACATTAAATATTTTTTAAATTAAACTTTTTAAAAGTCTAACAATTAGTTTTGATGTTTAGAGTATAACGTATAAATTCCTGAAATAGTGATAATTAGAGCCCCAACTAAAGTTGGGATATCTGGCAAATCATTATAAAAAATATACCCTAAAATTATAGCCCAAAAAATTAAAGTATAATGAAAGGGCTGAATTATTCCTGCTCTAGCCATACTCAAGGCAATAATTTGAAAATACAAACCAAGTGAGAAAAAAAATCCTATAGCTATAAAAAAAACTACTGAAAATTCCATTAGTGGTTGCCAAAAATTATATCCTAAAATTCCCATAAGAAATATTCCAACAATAGATGTGTAGAATAATGACGTTTCATTGGAGTCTGTCTCAGATACTTTTCTAGTTACAATTTGATAACAGCTAAGAAAAAAAGCTCCTGCAAGAGGGATGAGAGATTTAGGATCAAATATAGACAACCCAGGTCGCATAATGACTAAAACCCCAATAAAACCAACAAAAATAGCAACCCATGTTTTTAATGAAACCTGTTCTCTTAATATAATTGCTGATAGTGCAACAACTAATACTGGTGTTAAGGAAGCTATACTATGCGTGTCAGCTAAAGAAAGATAGCGAAAAGACAAGACAAAACATCCGGACTCAACGATAGATAAAACACTTCGCAATATTTGTAATCTTATATTTCCTGATTTGTAAAAAGAATAATTTTTTTTTCTTCGAGACTCAATAATAGATAAAATTAAAACAAAAAAATATTTTATAAAAAGTAATTGGAAGACTGAATGATAAATAATTGCAGTTTTTTGAACAGCATCTAATAAGGAAAAAGAAAAGTATGCTATCAACGCGAAAAGCATTCCTAAAGTCTCAGTTGATTTAAATTTTATCAAAATATTTAAAGGTTAGTATAGATATATTTGTAAAAATCACGATGAAGATCTGGATTACCAAATAATACTTGTGTCATGATTGTTGCAGATAATTTTTTTCTATTGTCCACTAAGAAATAGGTAGAGGCTGCACCTGCCCATCCAAATTCACCAACAGATCCAAGGTTTTGTTGTTTCGAGGGATCAAGAAGAGTTCTACATCCAAGACCCCATCCATAAGCTTCAAGTCCATTAACATAATTTTCATCTTTCACTATACCAATTGTAGCAATTTCAATTGGGAAATATTTTTCTTCTAAAAAATTAGTTGAAATAAGCTTTAACGTATCTGCATTAAGAATTTGATGCCCATCATCAGATTTCCCAGTATGTAGCATTCTCGCAAAAGCTGCATAATCATTTAGTGTTGAAAAAAGACCGTGACCACCCCTTGCATAAGAAGAAATATTTAAAGGGTAACCATAATTTCCAATTTTTTGTGGATCAGAGATAAGTTCACTTAATTTATTTTTTACAGGATCATATTCATATGATGCCATAACTTTGTATTGATTTTCAGAAGAAACAGTGAAGGCTGTGTCATTCATATTAAGTGGTTCAAATATTTCTCTTTGCAAAACACTTTGTAAAGAATTGCCCCTTACAATTTCAACAATCCTTGCTAGGACATCCATTGATACAGAATATCGCCAACTTGTTTTAGGTTGAAATAACAAGGGTGCCTTTGCTAAAATTATAATTTCTTCCTCCAAAGTTGTAGTATCAGAATTAAATAATCGTAGTTGGTCGTATTGCTTTCCAACTGGGTCAGCTAAAAAATTATAAGAAAATCCAGCTGTATGAAGAAAAAGGTCTTTAATTGTTGGATATTGATTTACTTTCTCAACATCTTCTACAGCACCATTCTCTCGAACCATAACTTGCAAATTCTTGAACTCAGGTAAATATTCTGTAATTGGAACGTCTAAATTAATTTTTTTTTCTTCAACTAATTTTAGTGCTGCAATCGCTACTATTGGTTTAGTCATCGACCATATTCTGTAAATTGAATTATCAAAAACCTTTTGTTCCGTATCAATATTATTTAACCCATACTTTCCAACATATACATTACCATCAATATTTATTTGCCATTGCACACCTGGAAAAAAACCTTTGTCCACGTATTGAGATAGTAAATTGTTTAATTCGTTAATTTCTTTCATATCATTCTAAAGGGATATTTGATAAATTATTGCTATTATATGAAAAATGAGAGTTTGCAAAATGAACTTAAGGTTTTACTGGGTGATAGATACTCCACATCAACATCAGTAAGATATAATTTTGGAGGGGGTGAAGATGTTTTTGATCCCATTTCACCTCAGGCAGTTGTTTTTCCAGAAAATAATGAGGAAATTTCAGCCATATTGAAATTATGCAATGACTCAAATACTCCTATTATTCCATATGGTACAGGTACTTCATTAGAAGGAAATGTTCTGGGTATCAAAAATGGAATTACTTTATCTCTAGAGAAGATGAATAAAGTACTTCACATAAATGAGAATGATTTTGATTGTAGGGTTCAAGCTTATGTCACTAGAAAACAATTGAATGAAGAGCTAAAAAGTAAAGGTGTTTTTTTTCCAATTGATCCAGGAGCTGATGCATCATTGGGAGGCATGGTTGCAACATCTGCATCAGGTACGATGGCTGTTCGCTATGGAACAATGCGAAGTGTTGTGTCAAGTTTAACAGTTATCCTTCCTAATGGAAATATTATTAAAACAGGTACTCGGTCAAAAAAAACTGCAGCTGGCTACAACCTGACTAATTTATTTATAGGTTCAGAGGGCACTCTTGGAATTATTTCAGAAATACAATTACGACTTAATCCCATTCCAGAAAGTATTATGAGTGCAATTTGTCAGTTTGAGAATTTAGAGTCTGCAGTTTTAACTGCTCAACAAATAATTCAATACGGGGTTCCAATTGCTCGAATAGAGATGCTCAATAAAGATCAAATGGAAATAAGTATTAAGTATTCTGCTTTAAAAAATTTAGAAAATAAACCAACTTTATTCTTTGAATTTCATGGAAGTGAAAATACTAATAAGGAATCAATTGAGGTAGTTGAGGGGATTTCATTAGAAAATGATGGAAGCAAGTTCAAATGGGCGAAGACAACAGAAGAGAGAAACAAGCTATGGCAAGCACGACATGATGTTTACTACTCTGTAAAGGCAGAAAAAAATAACATTAAAGTTTACACAACTGATATTTGTGTACCAATTTCAAATCTTGTGGAAGCTATTAAATTTGCAGAAAAAGAAATTAAATATTATGGTCTACGAGCACCTATGGTTGGACATGTGGGCGATGGTAATTTTCATGTTGCAATTCAATATGATCCATCAGACAAAAACAGTTATAAAGTTATAAGAGAATTTAGCGATAAACTTATTCATAAAGCATTAGAATTAGAGGGAACGGTAACAGGAGAACACGGAATTGGTGTACATAAAAAAGAATATTTAGTTCAACAGCATCAAGATAATCTTCCTTATATGAAATTAATTAAGAAAAGTTTTGATCCTAATAATATAATGAATCCAGGCAAAATATTTGATTAAACTTTAATAAGTAGCTCTACCACCACTAAGATCAAAGACTGCCCCTGTTGTATACGAATTTTCTTCTGATACCAACCACGCAACCATCGATGCTAATTCATCTACCTTCAAAAATCTTCCACGAGGAATTTTAGATAGCATGTAATCTATGTGCTCTTGGCTAATTTGATCAAAAATTTTTGTTTTTGCAGCTGCAGGGGTCACACAATTAACTGCAATATTTTTATCAGACAACTCTTTTCCAAGAGACTTAGTCAAGGCAATAACACCAGCTTTTGCAGCACTGTAAGGCATTGCATTTGGATTGCCTTCTTTACCTGCTATGGAAGCGATATTTACAATTCTTCCGTAATTTGCTTTCATCATATGTGGCACAATTGCTTTAGAGCAATAAAAAACTCCGTTTAAATCAATATCAATGACTTGTTGCCATTCTTCTAAAGGGTATTCCCACGTTTTAAAACTTGGTCCAGCTATGCCAGCATTGTTAACTAAGATATCAATTGAATTAAACTTCTTAAGCGTATCGTGAGTAGCGGTTTCAACACTTTTAAAAGATGTGATATCAACTTCCATTGTCTCTACATTTTTTGGAAGAGATAATTTTGTCATTAAATTTTTATCCTTATCCCAAATTACTACTTTTGCACCAGAATCTGAAAACCGCTCTACCATAGAAAAACCAAAACCTTGGGCACCACCTGTTACTATTGCTACCTTATTATTTAAATCAATATTATTCATAAACTATTAATGACTATATCTTTTTACTTCAGATCCTCTTTTACCTACCAAGAAATCTAGATCTGCACCTTTATCTGCTTGCATGACATGATCGAAATACATTTTTTGATAACCACCTTGAATGTCTGGCAACACTGGATCATAATTTTGCAATCTATCATTTATTATATCTTCAGATACATCTAGATTTAACTTCCCATTAACAACATCAACTTCAATCATATCACCGTTTTGAACAGCTGCTAAAGGGCCTTTAACAGCGGCTTCAGGGGATGTATGCAGAATGACTGTGCCATATGCTGTACCGCTCATTCTTGCATCTGAAATTCTAATCATATCTCGAATACCTTTTTTAAGAAGCTTCTGAGGTAATCTCATATTTCCTACTTCAGCCATACCAGGATATCCCTTAGGTCCGCAGTTTTTTAACACTAAAATCGATGTCTCATCTACATCTAAATTTGGATCATCTATTTTTTCATGAAACTCCTCAACACTTTCAAAAACAACAGCTTTTCCTTTGTGTTTCATTAATTCAGGACTGGCAGCTGATGGCTTTAAAATAGCTCCATCAGGAGCAATATTTCCTCTTAAAATTTTAATACCACCATCTTTCACAAGAGGGGATTCAAAATCTTTTATAACATCATTATTCCAACATTCAGCGTTAGTATTATTCTGTTCAATTGTTTTGCCGTTTACAGTCAAAACATCTTTGTGTATTAATTTTTTTTCTAAAAGTTGTTTAATAACGGCAGGAACACCTCCTGCATAATAAAAATCTTCCATTAAATATTTACCTGATGGTTGTAAGTTAACAAGTGTAGGTATATCTTTTCCACACCTCTCCCAATCATCTAGAGTTAAATCAATTTCTAGTCTTCCCGCAACAGCTGCAAGATGAATGACGGCATTTGTTGAACCGCCAATGGCACCATTTACTCTAATAGCATTTTCAAAAGACTCTTTAGTTACAACTTTTGAAATTATTAAATTTTCTTTCACCATCTCTACAATTCTTTTTCCAGTCAAATGAGCTAAAGAATAACGTCTTGCATCAACTGCTGGTATTGCTGCATTATGCGGCAAGGACATTCCAAGTGCCTCTACCATGCTCCCCATTGTAGATGCGGTGCCCATCGTCATACAATTTCCTTTTGATCGACTCATTGAAATTTCAGCAGCCATAAAATCATCTTCTGTAATTTTACCTGCGCTCAAGTCAGCATCCAATTGCCACACACCCGTTCCTGAACCAATGGTCTCTCCTTTGTGATGTCCATTCAGCATTGGACCTCCTGAAATACCAATAGTTGGAAGATCAACACTTGCAGCGCCCATTAACAAAGAGGGGGTTGTTTTATCACAACCCATTAACAAGACTACTCCGTCCATAGGATTACCTCTAATTGCCTCTTCAACATCCATGCTAGCAAGATTTCTAAAAAGCATTGCAGTTGGTCTTAAATTAGACTCACTCGCTGAAAATACAGGGAATTCCAAGGGAAACCCTCCTGCTTCATAAACACCTTTTTTTACTGACTCAGCAATTTCTCGAAAGTGTCCGTTGCAAGGAGTTAATTCTGACCAAGTATTACAGATACCTATAACAGGTCTTCCATCAAAAAGATGAGCAGGATGTCCTTGATTGCGCATCCATCCTCGATGGACAAAAGTATCTCTTTTATGAGTTTTTGAATTATACCATTCAGCCGATCGATATCTTTTTTTCTCTGCCATGCTTCTGTTAAATATATTATAGCAATAAATTACTTAAAGAAATGAAAACTTAGACCACTGTTAATAAATGCTCAGCTGATGAGACTTTAAATTCACCAGGTTCTTCAATAAATGTATTTTGTATTATAGTATCATCAACGATCATTGCGAATCTTGTTGCTCGCTTGCCCATAAAACTTTTTGATTTATCGACTAATAAATTTAAATTATGGCTTATATCTCCATTCCCATCGGCAATACCAATTATCTTATCACCATCCGTGTAGCTTAATAACCAAGCGTTCATTACAAAACTATCATTGACTGAAAGACAATAAATATCATCAATTCCTTTATTGATAAATTGTTGATGCAATTTGATATAACTAGGCATATGCTTCTCTGAACAAGTGGGTGTAAACGCTCCTGGAACTCCAAAAATAATTACTTTCTTTTTATTAAGCTCAGAAGAAAGATTAACTTTTGACGTAATTCCTTTTTGAATAACTGGAACTTCTATAGATGGAATTATTTTACTCATACATTATTTTGTTAATTGCATTTACTATTTCTTTTTCAGAAAGCAACTCTGATAATAAAATTCCATCAGGAAATTTCTTAGAAAAAAATGCATTGAAAGGAATGCCAAAGCGATCATACTTCTCTAAAAACAAATTTACCCTTTCATTTGGCTTTGTCCAATCTGCTCGTATCAAAGTGACATCATTGTCTTTAAATTGTTTTTTTATAGTATCTGAATTAAGAACATTAATTTTATTAAATTGACAAGTTGCACACCAATCAGCTGTAATATCTAAAAAAATAATTTTATCTTGTGCGACTAGTTGATCGATATCAACTGTAAAGAAACTAACCCAATCCTTTTCTTGTTCGCTTGATGAATGTTGTTGAAATATTTGTAAGGAAGTTGAAAAAAAAATAAATATTATGGATGCAATTATTATTGTGTTTTTAAATAAAGGAAATTTCCTTATATAAGTGATAACAAGAAGTACAAAAAGAGATATAACTAAAAAATAAATATTGAAAAAATTTAATAAAATATTTGATAACCATACAACGGTCGCAAATAGCAATAGTCCTAGAAAATATTTAACATATAGCATCCATATACCTGGCTTTGGTAAAAAGTTTACAAGTTTAGGAAATAGAGCAATTAATAAATATGGTGAGGACATTCCAATACCCATAAATAAAAAAATACTCATTCCTGTAATGTAATTTTGCGTAAACGCAGCCGTTATAGCGGTACCAACAAATGGGGCTGAACAAGGAGTAGCCATTAAGGTTGCAAAAAAACCATTAAAAAAATCTTTTAAAAATGATTTATTTCTTAATCCTATAAAAGTTATATTACTAAAATTCTGTGGAAGATTAATTTGAAACTGCCCAAACAAATTCATCATAAAAAGGGAAATAATAAGAGTAATAAATATTAAAAAATAAGGTTTTTGAAATTGCATTCCCCATGCAATTGAAAAATTAAAATACTGTAATAATAAAAAACACATTCCCAAAAGGAAGAAGGAACTGACAATGCCCAGTGCAACAGTTAAAAAACTTACTCTAGCTTTTCCTTGGTCAACAGTAAATACAGACATTAATTTAATAGATAGAATAGGAAAAACACAAGGCATAACATTTAGAATCAACCCTGCTACTAATGATATTAATATATAAAAAATAAATGTATTCTCTCTAGAATTACTTATATCCTTTGTGATTTGTATTGATAAAAGATGCTCAAAGTTATGATTTACATCTTTAAGAACTACTTCCAAAGGAAAATTATTTTCAGAAATCAATTTTTTATCGAAATCAAATTCTGCAGTAATTGATTTATTATTTGCTGAATAGTAATTTGTATTTTGAACAACAGGAAGACCAAAAGGTGTATGTAAAAAAATTTCTGGATTAAAAAAACTTTTCTCTGACTCTATTTGAATCTGGATTGTTGAAAAATTATCACCTTCAAAAACATTCGCATTTATATATTTTAAATAAGATCTATTAAAATCTTTTTCCGGTAATTTTGATAGGGCTTGTTCAACATCAAAATAATTATCAGTAATTTTTTTTTCCCCTGCTGGAATATCTAAAAATATTCGTGCATCCCCAGGTATACATACTTCTTTACAAATTAAGTAATTTACATGTAAATCTATATTTACATTTTGAAATTCATTTTCAATTTCAATTTCAATCGGAAACGTTACATTATCTTGATAGCCAAGAGATGTTAACCCCAAAATCTCAAACTTAATAGGTGTTGGCCACAAAATTTTAATATTGCTAATATTTGATGAATTTTCCCATGAAATATTTTGTGCAAAACCACCATCACCTGGAGACTTCCAATATGTTTTCCAACCAGGTTGCATTTGATATTCAAGGCCGATAGTAATATTTTTTGAAGAGTTTTGTGAGTAGGGTGAAATTAGTCTCAGTTTTGATGTTTCCCCCACTGCCCACTCGCTAGATAATGCAAAAGAAGTATTAAAATAGAAAGTGAATAAAATAATACTTATAAGAAATTTTATTATTTTAGCCCTTCTATTCATATAAATTACTATTGTAATATATAGTAATAAGCTATTGAAATACTATAAATAATAAGAATATATATAATAATGAATTTAACAGGAAAATTATTGCTTTCGATGCCGTCTCTTGATGATGAGAGATTTTATAAAACTGTAATTTATATATGTGCACACTCGTCTGAAGGCACGATGGGAATTATTATTAATAAAAAAATTGATTATGATTTATATCCTGATTTATTAGAGCAACTTGGAATTGACAAACCTCTTGGTAATAAAAAATTGTATATTCGTTATGGAGGGCCAGTTGAGACTGGTAGAGGTTTTGTGTTACACTCTGATGAGGTAATACAAAAGGAGACACTGTCTATCGAAAAAGGTGTTGCATTAACAAGCACTTCAGAATTTTTTGAAGATCTTTCAAAAGGTAAAGGTCCTGCCAACAGTATATTGGCTCTTGGTTATGCAGGTTGGGGGCCAGGACAAATAGAAAAAGAATTGCTCGCAAACAGTTGGATGACTCTTGCTGCTGACTCTACTTTTTTATTTGATGATGAGGTGGCAAATAAATGGAATAAAGCATATAGTTTATTAGGCATAGACCCAAATAAGCTATCGCAATTTTCTGGGAGAGCTTAATTAAAGAATAATTTCAAAAATTCTCTCAGTTTTTTTTTCAGAAATTTTTTTAATTTTAAATTTTTCAGTTTTTACTAATTTATCACCTTTATTTGTTACAAATGTCTTCATTTTCAAAACTTCTTTTTCAGGCATTTTTCTCTCATATTTCAAAATATATTTTTTATTAGAAATAGTGAATATTGTTTTCATAGCTCCTCCATCATAATTTAATTTATTTAATGATTAAAAATATCTTTCTGTTTTTTTACCCATTCTATAACTAAATTTGAAAACTCATCAGATAAAAAATAATTTTTTATTCTTTTATCTTTGTTATTCTCAATTTTTTTGAAAATTTTTTTATCCAACCCTTCATTTAGTAAATTTTGAACACTAGATCTTGATCCAAGCACTTTAGGTACATTACTACATAATTGCTCATAAGATATTCCATCAAAATTATTTTTATAAAAAACTTCCATAATAACTGCAAAATGCAACATAGACTTATTAAAAAATTTGCCGAAAAAATCTTTACTTTCTAAACTAGTGTAAAGATCATTTTTTTTGAGTTTTATAATTTCTTCTGCGTTCATATTTATTTCTAGTTAAAAGTAGAGGATTGAAATCCTCTACTTATAAATTTAGATTTTTATGTACAAATTCAAGATAAGACTGTGAAATCTAATCCCTAATTGAATAAGCC
>CEUZ01291959.1_pt1 | contig 10357 bp, 8 predicted proteins | sample 361511 | NCBI WGS metagenome assembly CEUZ01 (sample SAMEA2622822, study PRJEB7988) | marine metagenome | biome: marine biome (ENVO:00000447); feature: surface water layer (ENVO:00002042); material: "saline water (ENVO:00002010), including plankton (ENVO:xxxxxxxx)" | depth 5 m | reverse complement strand
ATTATTCTATTCAAATTTAGTTCCACTATATGAGCGTGTACCTAATTCAATCTTGGTATTTAATGAATTTAGCAATCAAATTCTAAAAAATAAACTAAATGAAATTATAGATATTCATAAATTTAAAAATGATCTAGATGCAAATGATGAATTGATACAACATATGATTTCTCCACTTAATTATGATGAGTTGTACGTAACAAGGTCACACATTAAAAAAATATACAAAAAAAACCATATTATATTATCAAATAATGATTCACCAAATTTACACCTATATGATAATTATATTATCGAAAAGTGCACTCATAAAAATATTTCTTTTGATCCAAAAGATATAAATAATAATAAATATGATAAAATCTATAGCACTGTTAAAAATCTTATTTCAAATAATAAAAAAATCATAATCGCATCTAATAATACCAAAACCGCAGAGTCTTTTTTGAAGAATAGCAGTGTATTAAATAATCATAATATTAGACATATAAAATATCAGGATGAAATTAATTCTAATAATAATGTATATTTAACTAAACAATTAAATAATGAAAGCTACATTGAGGGTGAATATGCTTTTATATCTCTTAATAGGATTTTTAATATTGGGAAACATAATTCCTCATTCAAATCAAAAAAACCAAATAATTATATTAGGGAGTTAACATCTTTAAATGTTGGGGACCTTATTGTTCATCGTGACCATGGTTTAGGGAAATTTAATAGTTTAAAAAAAATTAATGCAGAAGGTATTTCTTATGATTGTTTAGAGCTGATATACAAAGACGATGATAAAATTCACTTGCCAGTTGAGAATATTGAAGTCTTATCATTATATTCACAGGATAATAATGATAATATCACTCTTGATAAATTAGGAGCTAGTAACTGGCAAAAACGCAAAGCCAGGGTAAAAAACAAAATCAAAGAAATTGCCCATGACTTGATAAACATTGAAGCAAAAAGGCGATTGTTAAAGGCACCAATTGTACCTGTTGATAATAGGTATAATGAATTTATATCTCATTTTGAACACATAGAAACAGAAGATCAAATCAAAGCTGAAAAAGATATAATTAAAGATCTTGAAAGGGGAGCTCCTATGGATAGACTAATATGTGGAGATGTTGGTTTTGGGAAAACCGAATTAGCCCTGCGATCATCATTTTTACTTTCTTCAAATGGCTATCAAGTAGCAATATGTGCGCCTACAACATTATTAGCAAAACAACATTTTGAAACATTTACAGAAAGATTTAAAAATTTCTCTTTAAATATAAAGAATCTCAGTAGATTTACCTCAAAAAAAGATCGTGATAATATAAAAGATTCACTTAAAAAAGGTGATGTTGATATAATTATAGGGACACATTCATTATTAAATGAAGGGATAAAATTTAATAATCTTGGCTTAATTATTATTGATGAAGAACAGAGTTTCGGGGTAGAGCAGAAAGAGTATTTAAAAAAACACAATAACAATGTTCATATATTATCATTAACTGCGACTCCCATTCCAAGGAGTATGCAGTTAGCTATAAATGGAATTAGAGATCTAAGTATAATAGCCTCACCTCCCCTAGGTAGGTTACCAATAAATACATCAATAAATTATTTTGAACCAACCTTAATAAAAAGAGCAGTTTTAGCAGAAAAAAAACGGAATGGACAAACATTTATAATTTGCCCAAAAATAAAAGATTTACCAAAAATAGAATCATTCCTTGATAAATTTATACCAGAGGTTAATTATGCCATAGCTCATGGCGGGCTATCAAATAAAGATATAAAAAATATTATAAATGATTTTTATAATAATAAATATGATGTCTTGATTGCTACATCTATTATACAATCAGGTCTCGATATACCAAATGCAAATACAGTAATTATTACCAATTCACATAATTTTGGTTTATCCCAGATTTATCAAATTCGAGGAAGGGTAGGTAGATCTAAAAAGCAATCGTCAGCATATATAACAATACCCCATTCTAAAATCCCAAAAAAGGCTATGAATAGATTACAGATACTACAAAACTTAGGTAATATTGGAATGGGGTTTATTCTTGCTTCTCATGATCTAGATGTCAGGGGGGCTGGTAATATATTGGGAAGCCAACAATCTGGTCATATAAAAGAAGTAGGAATTGAATTATTCAATTCAATGTTAATGGATGAAATTGATAATATACGATCAAATAAAACAAAAGATATAGACTGGACACCTACAATTAAAATTAATAAATCATATTTTATACCAGAAAATTATATTAGAGACATCGGAACAAGAATGAACATTTACAAGAGACTCTCGGATGCAAATATTATATGTGAATTAAATGAATTAAAAGATGAATTAATTGATAGATTTGGATTAATGCCTGATCCATTAATAACGCTTATCGAAATACTCAATATAAAAATTAAATGTAAGGTAGCTCAAATAGAAAAATTAGAGACCGTTAAGAATGGATTTGTTATTAAATTTCGTGAAAATAAAGTTGCGAATGTTGATGCTTTATTAGAATGGGTTATAAATAATAAAGATTTTGTAAAAATTAAACATAATAATGTATTATTAATAGAAAAAGATATTGTCAATATAGATATAAGTCACATTAATGAAATTATTGATGATATAGGCACAAATTCAAATGTAATAAATTAATTATTCTTTTATTGACCAGGTATTAATTTTATAACCATCTATTGAAGTATTTTCAGGAAAATCAATTCTATCACTTATCGCAACCCATTGATGAGGCCAATGAAATAATGGAACAACATAGTAACCTGATATAAGTAATCGGTCCAAAGCTCTAACTGAGTACATAAATTCTTCAGCGCTTTTCGAGCTTATTAATAAATCAATCGTTGCATCTATAATTGGTGATTCAATTCCAGAATAATTTCTACTACCAAATTCATTAGCAGCGTTTGATCCCCAATAAAAATATTGCTCATTTCCCGGTGAGAGTGATGCATACCAAAAGTGTTCAACCATATCAAAGTCAAATTCCTGTTTTCTTTTTTGGTATTGAGTTGAATCTACCAATTCGATCCTCAAATCAATCCCAATTTTCTGTAGGCTGTCTTTAAAATTTAGAGCATACTTTTCTTGTCTTTTATCTGATATTAAAAAAACTAGAGTAAGTTGTTCAAGTGTATTTTTATCGATTAATTTATTATCCAAAAGTTCATATCCAGCTCGATTTAATAAATCAAGTGCATCCTTATATCTGCTTCTTCTATTGGTATTATATTTGTATGGCTCACCATATAGTATAGATTCCTCTATATTATAATTAAATTTATCGAATATTTTTTTCTCAAATAAGCTTACTTGATTATTAATTGATGAGAGGTAGGAATTATCATAATAACCATGTGTTCTTTTGTACAATCCATGATATAGATTTTTATTAATCCATTCAAAGTCAAACATAATATTTAGTGCTTCTCTGGTATATATATTATTTAATGATTTATTTCTTGTGTTAAGGGCAATGCCAAGCATACCAGCAGGTGTTTCACGATCAAATTCTTTGAGTATAATTTTTTTATCTACTACAGCTTTTTCATTTTTCAAATTATTCCATCTTGAGGGATCCCAAATTTGATAAAAATCAAATAAACCTGATTTAAAAGCCTCAAATCTTGAGTTGTCATCTAAGTAATAATCTATTGATATTTTATCAAAATTATTTAGTCCGTTATTAATATTTAAATTTTTACCCCAATAATTTACATTCTTTATGTAGGTAATATTTTTACCTTGATTTATGTTTGATACAATATAAGGTCCTGATCCAATCGGTTTATCCAATTTTGCTTCTTTAAACTTTCCATCTTTATATATGTGTTGTGGAAGTATTGGCATTAAGCCGAGTATTAACGCTAACTCCCTATCTTTCTTATCAGAGAAACTAAATTTAATTTTTGTATCTGAAATAATGTTTACATTTTCTACTTTAGAGTAATAGGATCTGTGGTTTGGTCTCCCATTATTTTTTAACTGCTCAAATGAGAATAGAATATCTGAAGATTTTATTTGGACGCCATCAGAAAATCTTGCTAACTTATTTATATGGAATTCTATCCAATTTCTATTTTCAGGATAAACCACTTTTTCCGCAATCAGACCATATAATGAAAATGGTTCGGAATAATTTCTTTGCATTAGGGGTTCAAATACAAGATCTTTTATTCCATATGCTGTTCTACCTTTTATAATAAATGGATTGGTAGAGTCAAAAGTGCCAAGTGAAGCTAATTTCAACTCCCCACCCTGTGTTGATTCTGGGTCAGCATGTTGAAAATGAAAGAAGGAATCACCTAACAATGGGCTCCCGTGCATTGAAATACTATTTGATGAAATTATATTTGCGTTAGAATTATTTATCTGTAAAGCCATACAGATTAAAATAAATAGATTTCTGAATAATTTTAAAGACATTATAATCACTTTGATATAAGTTTAATCTGTATTATAATTTAACATACAAAAAATTGGAATATTTATTGTGAATTTCAGAATGAAATATTTTTTTCTTATAATTATTTTATTAATTGGAACTCCAGTTTTAGCTGATAAACATGAAACAAAGCCGTCATGGAATAAGCTATGTGAGTCTGTTGGTGAAAACTCAATATGTCAAACAAGCTTTGGTCAATATATGGATGTTGCGGGTCAGAATATTTGGTATTCTAGAGTTGGCATCGTTGAGCTTAATAATACACAAAAAAAACTTTTTATACATGCCCCACTTGGTGTTAAATTACAAAATGGTATAATTTATCAAATAGACGATTTTGAGTTATCATCAATGCAGTTTTCTGCATGTTATAATGTTCAAGGTTGTCAGGGTCTAGTTGAGATTAATGATGCGGTAATAGATCAAATGAAAAAAGGTAGTGCTATAAAAATGAGATTTACATCAATCAATGGCAAACCAATTGATGGTTCCGTATCTCTTATTGGCTTTACAAGCGCTTATAATAAATAGTTAATGCTTTAGATCGTTTAGTAGTTTGTAGCTTCCATTTCTAAATTCACCAAAAATATTATATAATTCGTCATGACTTATGGGTTCATCTGACTCATCCGGTATTAAATTCTGTTCAGAAACATATGCAATATATTCAGTTTCACTATTTTCAGCTAAAAGATGATAAAATGGCTGGTCTTTAACTGGTCTAATTTTTTTTGGAATAGACATGAGATATTCTTCTGTATTTGAATATTCTGGATCAATATCAAAAACAACACCTCTAAATGGGTAATATTTATGTTTAACTATTTGACCAATATTAAAAGTTGCTTTTTTTGTATTTTTCATTTTAGTAAAATTCTGCAAATTTGGTATGATATTTAAATTAATATATTTATATTTAACCTTTGCAATCAAAAGGTCAACATTTTCATCGAAATAATCAGTATTTTATTTAATAATTATATTTTTTTACCATTATATCATTTAAAAAAGTAGATTATATATCCAATGTATCCGAATTTATAGCCATGCCTTGTGATAAAAGGTATCTTCTAATTCTCTGAGATTTATTTAATCCAAAGTAGCCAACTTTTCTTATTAATTGATATATTTTTTTATTTTCCATCATGCTTTTATAAAGTAAATCCACAGATTTTGATTTTGAATAAATATCGTCCCATCTAGATAAATGATACTTATTAATTTGCACCTTTCTTCCTGGGTCTTCAGTATCGGAATTAATTATTTTATGAAGAGATAAGATATCTCTAAGCCCAAGATTTAGACCTTGAGCGCCTAAAGGGGGGAATGCATGAGCAGACTCACCAACAAGGATCGTTCTATTGTTTGATAACTTATTTACAGTTAATTTTTCTGATTCAAGAATTTTTATATCATTTACAGTTTCAATTAAACCAAGATATTTATTAAATACACCTGATAAATATTCTTTTAATATAACTAAATCAGTGTAGTTTTTTATATTTTTTTTATTATCAATTATTATTATAGCACTTTCTTTCTTTGATAATGGAACGCTTGTAACAAGATTACCCTTTCTATGAAATTCATAACTAATATTATTGTGATGACCAGTGTGTTTTATAGATGTAATTAATATCAATTCATTGTGCAGTATTTTTTTAGCATGTATTTTTGCAAATTTTCTTGATATAGAATTTTTTCCATCTGCTCCAACTATTAATTTATAGGATTCTTCGGTATTTTTAGTTTTTACTAAAATTTCATTAATATCATTCTGTATATGTGTAACAAATTCCTTATTAAGCTGAATGTTTTCTTTTTCTTGAATTTTATCATTAAGGATCCTGCACAAATCAATATCCCGTATATTATAAGCAAAGCAGTCAAGGTTTAATTCTTTTGATTTAAAATTTAATAATCTGTTATTACCTGATGTCTGGTCCATTATAATAAATTCTGTTAATTTAGTTATTTCATCATTTGTTTCGTTTAATAATCCGAGCTTTTGATAAATATCAAAGGACGTCTTTAAAATAGCAGTTGTCTTATAGGGACTTGGATATGTTGTTTTGCCATATAGGGTAACTTTGATATTTTTGATATTACTTAAAACTAAAGCGCAGGTCATGCCGATTATACCAGAGCCAATTATTGCAATTTCTGTGATTTTTCTCATTATTTAATTTCTTTAAAAAGTTTAAATAATTCATTCTGACCCTCAAAGCCAATTCCAGGTCTTTCAGATAATTCTAGATAACCATTATTTAGTTTATAATCATCATCATAACCCGAGAAAACACCAAAAACATTTGGGTAAGCTTCACACATAGATAATCCAAAACCACAGGCAATATGAAGTGACATTTGATTACCACCATGTGGCATAATATTATCAACATGCCAGTCAAGCTTGTTTAATTCTTTTAGTGTTTCATTAAAATAACTTATCCCATAACTTTGAGGAATATCTATCTGAAGAATATCATGTTTTTTTCTTAAACCACCATATTTAATTAAATTTATAACATCTTGTAATGAATATAAATTCTCTCCACCGGCGATTGGTTGTTGGTAAAATTCTATAAATTTATTATATCGTTCATAGTTAGTCGGAGGAACTGGTTCCTCAAACCAAGCTAGCCCATAATCTTTTAATTCTTCTGCGTATTTTAGGAAGTTATTATGATTTAAACCTCCATTTGCATCTAGGGCAACTCTATCTGCGCTACCTGTTGCATCAATTGCGGCTTCAACTCTTTCTATGTCTTCTTTAATTGGCACTCCACCAATCTTTATTTTCATTAATCGATATCCGTTATCAAAGTTTTTCTTTATTTCATCTTTTAGATCATTAATTGTTTTTCCTTTGTCATAATAACCACCACCAACATAACAAAACATCTTATTAGTTGATTTGTAATTATTAAATTTCTCTTTAATAAACTTATACAAGGGCAACCCTTTAGATTTTGATAAAGCATCCCATATAGCGGTCTCTATGGTGCCTATTGCAACAGATCTTTCCATATCACCCCCTGGCTTTTCACCAACTAACATTATATGCAAGGCTTTCATAGTATCGATTTCCCCTTCATCATTTAATAATTTTTTATCGTTAGCTTTTAGAAGTCTTGGTATAAATCTATTTCTCATTTGTGCTCCACATGCATATCTACCTGTTGAATTAAATGCATAACCTGAAATAATATCCCTTCCATTATCAATATCCACCTTCACAATTGAAGTTGTCATTTCTTTGAATGAAAACATTGAATTACTAAGTGAGAGATTTAATTTTATAGATTTTTCTTTTATATCTAGAATCTTCATTTTTCACCTATTTACTTTTTTATTAATATAAGACACTAATGGTACAAATAATAATATTAAGGATATTCTTACAGAATGACAAGTGGCTATAAATGCAGATTCTACTCCAATTGCAAGTGATAATAATAACATTTCTGTAAAACCACCTGGCGCTAAAGACAGATATAAAGCTCTTGGGTCAATTCCGACTATAGAAAAAGAAATAATTGCGATTGTAAGAGCGGTGGATATCATTACGAATCCCATAACTAGCCCATGACTTACTATACTTTTTAATTCATTTGTTGTTATACCGTGAAAACGCACTCCTAAACTGCTACCTAAAACAATTTGTGCTAAGGCCACAATAAAAGAAGGTGGTTTGACATCAGTAAGTGAAGTTATATGAAATAAAGCACTCAATATCAAAGCACCAAAGAGGGCTCCGCCAGGGAGTTTGAACTTTAATCCTAAAATACCACCTACTATTGCACAAAAAAACATAATAAACCAATCTGTAAAATGTATTGCAATAAGTGGAGGATTCTTAATTATAATTCTTGTAAATTCAGTATCAAAATAAAATTTGATTATTAGAGCACTAGATATCACAACTAAGGCTATTCTAATAGAATGAACCAATATCATTCTTCTTTCATCTGCTCCTGCATCTGTACCAATAAATACTAATTCAGCTAATCCACCTGGTGGTGCTGAAAATATAGATGTTACACGATCCCATTTTGCTATTTTTCGATAATAAAAATATCCAATAGTAGAAACTATAGCGCTATAGATCATAACAAGACCAATCCCCTTTGGCCAATAAGATATGCTTTTTAAAATTTCAGGTGAAAAAGCTGACCCTATTAAAACTCCAAGTATTGGAAGTGCTACTTTTCTTAATCTATTATCTACCTCAAAATAACCGTAAGGTATTGAAATTATTAATGAAATTGTAAATGACCCTAACATCCAAGGTAGAGGAAAATTTTGTATATAAAATATATACCCACCAATACCACCTACAAATAAAGATAGTAAGTTTCTTGTAATTTGATTTTCCATTAAAAAAAATTAGTAGTTAAAATTGAATAATTTTAAATTAATACAATAAAATTATATTACAATGTAATTATAGAGTTTCACTCATTATAAAAATTTGGACAAGTGTCATTAACAAAAGTCCAGCCATAATGCAATTGAAAACTCTTAGTTGAAAATTATTAGTCAATAAACGACTAAATTGTTGTCCTAACATTGCCCAGGCACATTGACAGGGTAGATTAGTTATCGAAAATGCACCTGTTACAATGAGTACGCTTAATAAATCATTTGATGGTGAATAAATAGTTATAGCAGAAAGAGCCATTGACCAACCTTTTGGGTTAACCCATTGAAAAAGGGCCGCTTGTAAAAATGTTAATGGCTTAGATTTCTTTATTTCATTTTTTTGATTTGATGCGGATGTTGCTATTTTGTAGGAAAGATAAATAAGATATCCGCTGCATAATATTTTTAAAATCATATGAGTACGAGGAAAAAGATCAAAGATTTGCATTAATCCAATTCCAACGCTAAATGTTAAAATACTGAAGCCAATATTTATACCCAGAATATGTGGAATAGATCTTTTAAATCCAAAGTTAGTTCCAGACGCCATTAACATAATATTATTTGGCCCAGGTGTGCCTGAAGATACAAAGGCAAAAATAAATAAAGCGATAAGTATCTCTAGATTAAACATTACATCACATACTGAGATTATTTTTAATGAAATTTTGAGCTGTTAAATTATGATATATAATACCATCTATTCCAAGATCTATCGGCTCGGGGTCAACTATCTCAATTTTTGCATTATTTTGCATTGCTGATCTAAGGGCTATATTAGTTATATTAACGCTGAAAGATGTTCCCATAAAGATAAAGTGGTTTGCATTATATATCCAACTTTCAGCTTCTGACATCCTATATTGATCTGTATAATACTCATCAAATAATAAAATAAAAGGACGTAAAGATTTTTTTATTTCAGGTTTCTTTGTTTCATTTGGTATCTTGAAAACATCAAGTAAATTTTTTTTAACTTCTTCATCATTTTCAATGTCCGTTGTTAATTTCATTACACTATCCCATGGAGCGTCTATTAATTCACAAATTATATTCATATCATCAAATATTAATGCTTTATCTAATCGTCCGTGTATTGGAATATAGTTTGGATTATTAGCTTTACCATCTAATCCATCAACATTTTGTGTAATCAGTTTTTTGTCAGATAAGAAGTGATGAACTACATTTGGTAAAATATGCCTGTATGAAGCAAATCTTTTGAAATACCATAGAAGAAATTCATCTGGCTTATTATAATACATTTCTCTTGTGGCCATCTCTTGAGGTGTATAATTTTTGCTACCAATAGTCCAATAACCATCTTGCCCTCTAAAAGTTGGGATACCACTTTCTGCACTAACACCTGCACCAGTTATAAATAGTGTGTTTTTATTCATAAATGTTCTTATAGCATTAATTGAAAATATATTAAGTGTTATCTTTTAATATTG
>CEUZ01250863.1_pt1 | contig 10364 bp, 12 predicted proteins | sample 361511 | NCBI WGS metagenome assembly CEUZ01 (sample SAMEA2622822, study PRJEB7988) | marine metagenome | biome: marine biome (ENVO:00000447); feature: surface water layer (ENVO:00002042); material: "saline water (ENVO:00002010), including plankton (ENVO:xxxxxxxx)" | depth 5 m | reverse complement strand
CCAGTCAATACTAAATCACCATTGGCTACAGCAGCATCACCAGTCAAATCTAAATCATCATTGGCTACAGTAGCAAAACCAACTAATAATGGTCCTTTTACATTAGCACCAGTACCAAAATCAAAGTTTATGACCAGTAATAATTTATCTAAAGCATTAGATAATAAAACTAGTAAATTAGAGTCCAGAAGACAAACACTTATTAGCAATATAGAAAAGGCTGAAGAATTATTAGGAAGACAAAAGATGTTTGCGAATGATAGGACATTAAGTAAAGAATTTGGTCATCTAGAACGAAAACTACAACATAATAGGACAGAATTAATGGAGATTGAAACCATATTAGCTAGAGGACAACCGCCAGAACCACCAGTAGAAATGATGGGTTTGGAAAATACACCACCTTCCAAGGAAGCAATTTATAGTACATTAATAACTATGGAAATAAATAATACGGAACATTCATTTAAGGAAATAATTTCTTTATTAATAGACATATTAACTGAATGTCTACCAGATAACATTTGTTATTATGATGAATCTGATAAATCTATTTGGTATATAGGAAATTATATTATTCAAGGGTACTGGGTAACCAAATCGCAAAAGGCTAAACAAATATTAAATAGTATTAGAAAATTATTAATTTTATACATTGATAAATTAGGTGAGCATATATTATCTACCACAACCATATCTTCTCCAGACGTTACGTATGAACTTTACAGTGATACTCTACTTAGTTTAACCTTGCCGGAAGGTTATTTATTAAATTTGGCAAATAACTCGGAAATGATTGCATATATTATAACACAAACGCAAAAACTAATATTAAATAAGTTTTCAGAGTCATCTGTGGATATTAGTGCTCAATTAACTTATTATACAAATACATTACTTGAAAAATATACAACATTAAAGGCTATATTGCCTTGGAATTTTACTGCAGAATTTATTAAGGTGTGGAACGAACAAAATTTGGGGGGTGGGAGTACTCTTGATGAAACACACTTTCTGGATCAGACCCTCTTAAATTTTAACAATGAAGTATTTCAAATGTTAGTTCAGTATCCTAATGTTGACAGATACTATCATACTGCGTTAGAATCTATGCAACCTTATATTCAAGAAAATATAGAGGCAGTATTAGAACAGCAAAGAATAGTATTACTTGGTGTAAATGAAAAAACCCGTAGACCTATACGAGAATCATATCTTTTATTTAAAAATGATTGGGTACAGAAGCAGGCATTAAATAATAATAAGATAGAATTATATACTAGAAATCAGAATCTAGTACAGCTTTCATTCTTTTTATTTACTGAATTTCAAAAAATGGATATACAATCAGCTCCACTCCAACGACATATTGATATTCAAAGAGAATATGACATTCTTAAAGGGTTAATTAGTGAATATTTAGAATAAATATGTAAATTGATATCTTTTTAATTTAATTATGATTAAATAATCATGAATAATGTTCATTGTAAAGTAAATGGGTGCCGATTTAACATGTCACATGTAACTTGTAATCATAAATGTGGTACATGTGGAAGATTTGGACATGGACAGATAGAATGTGGTGGCCGTAATCAAATAGAAGCGCTACGTCAGTACCATAATGAGCGTCTACCATTTAATAAATGGTGTAACAATAGAGAGTGTCCAAATAGAGATACACATACTAGTGAAGCCCATGTATGTTCTAAATGCTCTAATAGACATTTTGAAGATAATTGTATTATACAGCCATATGATGTAGCCAAAACATTGTATCCAAATATAAACAATAATAGAATTATATCGCACCTAGTACAACTAAATAATGTATATGTATCATTTACAGGAGGTATGGGTAGTACTATTATTGTAAGATGGAAAAATAATATATTGGATACAATTTTTATGCATCAAGACTCTTGGGGACAATACGAAGGGTTTACCGAACATTTAGACACTTATAATAATTTTATACATGGTATGAGTAGTTTAGATAATTATATGGACATTAATTCAGATAGTGAAAATGATAATTATAATGATAATTATAATGATAATTATGGTGGTGGTCCAGCTAGAGATACTGCTATTATCCAATGTCCTATATGTAGAACTATTAATAAATTAGACGAAATATTTGATATTAAAGGGTCAGAAGATAAATGTTCTATTTGTATGGAATCAAATGTAGAAAAGTTTTTATCAAAATGTTCTCATGCATCTTGTTGTGCGGAATGTTTTGAAAAATTGAAGGAAAATTAATGATTATTATAATAAATATCAAATTAATGATTTTAGAAATCCCTAGCGAATTATACAACGATATAGAAACCATAATTAAATATCAAAATACTATTTTAATACATAGTATTTGTAAAAAATATAAACTTGATAGTAAAAAAATGATTAAAAAAATAATAGAATAATTAATAGAATAATTAATAGAATAATTATCTTAACATATTATTTTTTTTTGTATAATACTATTTAAAGATTTTAGTAAAAATATATCTATATTTCTTTATGTCCTCAGTAATATCATATAAAGCCGATTCGGAATATTTAAAGAAAGATTGTTTGTACATGTCGTTATGTAAATTTTATAAAGATAACGATCATATATCTGATTTTTTAGATATAATAAATGGAAAATCTAAAATATCACTTCGAATTATTGATTGGTTTGTAACTAATTATGCTAAAAAGAATAATGTAATTTATTATATTCCAAAAAAAAAGAGATCACATAAGAAAAAGATTAGTCCTCGTACTCAATATACGGAGGAACCACCATTTAGTTTAAATAAGATGGAACAATTTATTGTTCATTTAAGATACAAATCATTATTAGATGGATATCAAAAGATTAAATTTGATCCGTTTTGTAGAAATGAACGTATAATAGAGTGGGGTGAAAATAAAAATATTACTACTACAATAGGTCAACTTAATTTTTTTAGATGGGCTATAGAGAATAAAATATTAGTATATGTTAAAAATCATTTAAGTGAAATAGAAAAGGATATGAATGGTAATATTAAAAAAAATAAAGAGGAAGTAGAATCTATTAAAAAAAGTCTCAAAAATCAAAAAATAAGTGAATATAAAAGTAAAAAAAAACGAAATGAATTATCTAAATGTGCTACTAAGACATTACATAAACACAAGGTATCAATAACCTTAGATTTTGATTAACAATTTAAGATTAAATTGATTAAAAGAAAAAGAACATATATTTATTATTATGAATTATTTTGATAAAGAGTTACATAAACAAATAAAATTAAATGGTATTTCCGAAAAATATTTGAAGGAGATAATTAATGAATTATTTATTTCATATGAATTAACTAATACTGATTTATTTGAAGACGACGATTACAATAGTATTAAAGGTATAGTTATAGACTTATATAATAATATACATTGTAGTAATAATAAATTAGAAGAATACACGACATTATTAAACGATTTCGTAGATGAATTATTATTTATGAGAATAAAAACAAATGAACCTAATTATAGCAATGATGAATTAGATGAGTTAGGAAAAAAATTAGAATATTTAGATTCACTTGAACAACCAGAACAAAGAACTAAGGAATGGTATGAGTTTAGGCAAAACAGAATTACAGCAAGCGACTTCGGTATAGCTTATGATATGAATCCTTATACTGACGAAAATAAGATTATTCTTAAAAAATGCGGTCATGAAACACCCTTTATAGCTGGTCCAGCTATAAAGCATGGAGTAAAGTATGAAGATGTAGCCATAAAAATATATGAGAATAGAAATAATGTGTTAGTTTCTGAATATGGTTGTATTTCACATCCTACAGTTCCGTTTATAGGTGCTTCCCCAGATGGAATATGTAATAGTAAAAGTAAAAATAAGAATTACGTCGGCCGTATGTTAGAAATTAAGTGTCCTAAATCACGTAAACTAGATGGGTTTATTCCTCCCTATTATTATTTACAAGTACAAGGTCAATTAGAAACATGTGAATTACAATATTGTGATTTTTTGGAATGTATAATAAAAGAATATGATTCAAAAGATGATTTTATTACAGATGTTTCTGATGAAGGAAATCATAATTATAGGAAAAATGGTATGGAAAAGGGATTACTAATTGAATTATTCGACATAATGCAAAATAAGTCTATATATTCATATGCTAGTTTTAATACATGTTCTAATAATAAACTAATAGACGAATGGGAAGATAATATATTTAAACATTGCGAGGAAGACGATAATTTAGAATATATTACTACATCATATTGGAAATTAGAAGAATATTCATGTATCTTAGTAGAAAGAGATACAGAACTTTGGAAAGATGTCGAATCAAAACTAGCTGTATTATGGGATAAAGTTTTATATCATAGAGAAAAGGGAATCGATGATATTTTAAAATTAACAAATCCAAAGAAAGAAAAAAAAAATATTACATTTGGAAAGGAATATAAGGTATGTTTTTTAGATGATGATGATGATTAATCATATAAATAATCATATACGACTTGCGGATTTTTTATTAAATACTCAACTTTAGTATCTAATTCATCAGATAAATCTTCTAATAGTTTATGATATAATTCTCTTAATGAACGAGTATCTGATTCAGCTCTATGGGTTCCATTAGTAATGTTATAGTATTTAGTTAATTCCTTCAAACTATATTTCTTAAGATCCTTCGTTTTTTCCATTTTTTTTGCTAATAATAGAGTATCTATATATTTATATTTTAAATATGATTTACCACTGTTAATTTGTTGGTAATATTCTTGGCCATATTTTTTAATAATGTTTTTAAGAAATAATTTATCGAAACCATCGTTATTGTGAGCTACTAAATAGACATTTGTATTTCTAGGCCCGTTTTCTAAGAAATCTATTATACTAGTAATATGTATCTCAATACCATGTTGATTTTCCAATTCTTCTGGGTGTATACCAGTTAATTTGGTAATTAAATACTCAAATTTCTGATGCGGGTTTACTAATGATTGTAATATATGTTCTTTATTATCTTCAATAAAACAGTATTCAATAATTTTATCATGATATGGATTTAATCCAGTTGTTTCAAAATCGTAAAAGAATAATCGCGATTTCCCCATTAATGTTGTGTTGTTAAAATTATTTATTAAATAACGTATAGATGCTTTTATTAAGAATGTAATATATTATTCAATTTTGTAAAAAAATGATTATTTAAGTAATAATGGGTTAATAAAAATAATGGAAGATGAAATACTAAAAACTGTAGGAATTATCTTTTTAATATCCTTATTTATGGTTGGAGTATGTATTCAATATAGGGATGATACATGTTGTAAAAAATGTAGGGAACGTAATAATTGTTGTAAGAAACATAATGAACTTATTCAACCAGAGTAATATTGAGATATGACAATCTACTAATCGCTGGCTTTAGAGTATCATTTACCCATTCAGTATGAAGATTATTAAAATATAGCATAACATCTCTCTTTACAAAATCATTGTCATCAGATGCGGAAGTTAATTCGCCTTCTGTAAAAATATCATTAAACTTAATAGCCATTTCAGAAATATTGTTAATCTCGGATACAATTTCTAGCTTCTTATCTGAATACAACCATTCACTACTATCTGGACTAGGCGCATCTTCGCCAATATCACTACCATCTGAGAAAAATGATCCTCTAATATACATATTTGGTTCAGTATCGTTTTGCGACTTACTTTGGCGAATACGAATCTGACCATTCTTAAAAATCTTAGCATCACAATTGATACCACTCGAACGGGGAAACGTAATAATTGTAGGTAAATTATGACAATAATTGGGAATATAATTTTGACTTACGCGGTAGTAAATATTTAGACACTTCATTAGCCATCTGGAATCGACATGATGAGCTACAATATTATGGGGAAAGCTTAACATTCCATGAGACCCAGCAATCTGACTTATTGTTAGACAATCATCTACTTCATCGTCAGAATATACCTTTCGTGTTAGCTGATCACTATTAGTAACATATGATGAAAAGTTCATTACACTCCATAATGTCCCCATAACATTATTACAAATCTCCATAACTTGACTAGTAGTATAGTCTGAATCAGCATTATCTAGTCCCAAATCATTATCCTCATCTACCAACCATGCTGAACCAATCTGTTGCTTAGTATTATTTACTTCAATATCTACTACCATTCCTGCTAGATTATTTTCAACAGTGATGTTTGCTGCGAGTGCCTTTGCGGTCATGATAGCGTGTATGCAGAATTATAAAATTATTAGTAATATTTTATCAATCAATTTTGTGTTTTAAGATAAATTTTTTTCTTAGCTATATTTATACTAATATATTAATCTACTTAAAGATAACTTAATTATCTTTAGTAGAGTGAGTCTCTCGATTCTGCCTCTATAGCTCAGTGGTAGAGCGTTGGTCTTGTAAACCAAAGGTCGAGAGTTCAATCCTCTCTGGAGGCTTAGTAATCTGCATTAAATAGATTACTTACAGCATTACCTATTTAACTGGAAATGGTTGGATTAAGTAATCTGCTTTTCAAGATTATATACAGCATTATACAGTATTTGACTTAGAATTGAACTTAGAGAGTGTAATCTGCCTATCAAGATTACATACAGCATATTAACATAATTGTAAATAAAAATATTATACTAAGCTGGAAAAGCTAGTATTAGAATATAAATTATTTATGCGTAGGAAGCGTAAGCGAGTATAGATAATTTATATTATAGGTTTGTAGAATAATATTTATGCGATAGATAGCGAAAGCGAGTATAAATATTTAATTAGTATAGAATATATTTATGCGATAGATAGCGAAAGCGAGTATAAATATTATATAGGATTGGAATAGGAACTTAATTATTATAATAATTATGCCTATAATTTTTGGAAATACAGCTTAAGTTTAAATATCAGTAGTAATTATAAATATGTATATGTATAGCAGTATATAGCAGTATATAGCAGTGTATAGCAGTGTATAGCAGTGTATAGAAGTATAAACTACTATTACAAGGATGACGAAGACAGCAGCAACGGCGAAGGAGACGACGACGGAAACAGCAACTACGAGGAGAATTATTATGAAGCTTAGTTACTATATTTAGTATAAATGCTTTAATTGGTATAAAACCAATTTGACTATAGGAATAGACTATATATGTCCAATAGGACTCTAACTCTTTATGAGCTTATATTTTTTATATAAAATATTCACAAAATTGAATACATTTTTATTTATTTAAGAATAATAATTAATATATTATACACAAAATGAACAATGAATGGATAATGGACGATGCTTGTTTTAATGATATAAATAAATCTAATATTCCCGAGTATAATTTAGATTCATTAGTTGCAGAGGCTGAAAAATGGCCTAGGGCATCATTAGATAATGATATTTGGACTTATGATGATGGTGTAATTACCGAACCTATTTCATCATTACCTATACATATTGGAAATAATACCGACAGTGCTGAAGAAACGCATGATGATACGCCTGATTTAGAATTAGGTAATTGCGACAACTTTATCGTTGAAGGATCTGCATGTGTATTACATGAGGGACATGAATCCAATTTATCTAAGTTTCCTAACATTGAACAATTAAATGATAAGTATAACTTTGAAGAAACTTGTGATGGATATGATATCAAATCATTACTAGATTTAAATTATCATGATTATTTAAAATCTTCCGACTTTGGTCAAATATATTTAAATGATGTATTTAGATACATATCTTTAGGAGGGTATATTTCACACGAGCTTATGGTTGAATTAAATAATAGATGTGCTGAAGAAATCTTAAAAAAGTATTATCCAAATACTTCTATTGAAACTGCTAAAAGAGAAAAATTATATCCTTACAATAATATTATTAGTAAGAAATCATATAATAATCCAATCACTGGTACATATTTAAATATCCATTATTATGGTTATCTAATCCCTGATTACTCTACACTAGCTAAAGTATGTATTAATTTCATGATTGAATATAAAGAACATATACTTTATTAATTTATTTAGATGTTACTCTACCATAATTTATAGTCACACGTTCAGCAAAATATATAGCATTAAATACTATTGCAAATATTGACATATAAATAACACTCGGAGACGCATCTATTTTTCTAGTAATGTATCCTATATGTAATAATAAAGCACAGTACATAATCCCAGGAGATCTTAACCAATTATTTAGATATACATTATAATATTTTTCTGTATTTCTATTTATTATTTTTAATTTAGTCAAAAATAATAAAAAATAATCAATACCACCCGGTAATCCACACATAAAAAAACATCCACAATTCCATACCGGTATATTAATATAATAAATACCTATAAATACCATAACTACATTACTAATTAAATGATGTAACCAATCTACTATTGTTAGAGTATCAAAACTTACAATAATATGATATAAATGTAACCCCAACGTACAGCCTAATGTAGATGAATCAAACAATTCAGTATTATAAGATTCATCTATATCCGTTAAACAGATATTTAAATCATTGTAGGTAAGATATATAACTAATGAATTACACGTCACATGTATAAAATACCAAATAGCATTTTTATCTAATCTTACATTGTATAATAAGTGATAATGTACAGTTAAACTAAATAGTAAAAATCCAAGGGTATAATTAATGAACATAATGTACTTATAATCATATACTAATCCTTATATTAACTCAATGTAATATTATTACGTATGAAATTATTTAAAGACATTTTTCTTATTTTAATTAAAATGTATGAAGTATATGATGACAAATTTGAAATGATGATTGAAAATAATAATAAAAATATGAGTGCAATATTATTCTATATGTTTATGTTATTTTCTACATTCATGTTTTTCCTTTCTAAACACACGACAATTCTAACTAATGAAATAATCGAACTTAATAGACAATTAAAAGTATCGCAAAAACTAAATAATTTAACCGAATTAGAAGAATCAGATTCTTCGTCTGATTCAGTTTCATCATGTGTGTCAGAATCAGATGATGAAGAAACATATAATTGTGGCAATGATACTTATGTTTATTCTAATCATTCCAATTAAATGGTAATTTATAATAACACATAGCCTTTTCATTAGCATATGTCAAATAAATTAGTATGGCTAAATTAATAAATCTCAGCCATGAAAATATATAATATCTTAATTTGTCTTTACCATAAAAAATATTATTAAATATACTATTTCTTAAGTTATGATAATCGATTTTACCTTTTAAGGATAAATATATTTCTAATGATATACTTATTGATAATACTATAATCATTATTATTAATATTACTTTACGCCCATTTTTAGTTACTAGTTTATTAGGACGTCCTACAAAATCGTCTTTATTGTCTTCAAATGAGTTAGTTATACTATATATTAAATGTAAATATATTAATGTAACTAATGGAATGATTAACCACCAATATTTAGGAAAACTATTGCTTAATGGAATATAATTTGATAAATATAATATAAATAAGGTTTCAATAGTTACTAATATTATAATAAGTATTAAAAAGTTAATATTACATTTAAATGGTAATATTAAATTGTTAGATTTACTAAATCTATAAGGAAATGCCAAATACGAATATAAATACGCACCTATTAAAAATAATGGCAATATGTATCTTAACAGTTGTATACTCATTAATATATTAAATTATTTTTAATTTTTAAAAAAAATATATTATAATATTATAATGTTTTTGGAATCATTTTTAGCATATAAAGCCGGTAAAGCTACCAATTCTCAAATAGAAAAATATGTAAGTAGAGAGATGGCAGAATATAATATGTATAGTATTAGCACAATGTTTATTGTATGGCTATTGGCATTTTTTGTATTAATTTTACCTAAAATGCTTTTAGCTATGAATTGTAATCCTAATAATAAGTTTGGCTATGGTATATTAGCATTCTTTTTTGGTGATATATATTTATTACAATGGGCTATTAGAAAATTCTTAATTGGAGAAAAAGGATATTGTTCTGTATAATTAATAATTAATTATTATATTATTATATTATAATATACTATGTTTTTAGAATCTTTTTTAGCTAATAGAGTTGTTAATATTGCTAGAAAAAAAATAATAAAATCAGAGGAGTTCTCAGATAATGACGACTTTTTTGATTTCGTGATGCCAGGATGGGCATGGGCATTATTAGTTGTATTATGGATAGTATCATTCTTTGTATTAATATTCCCTAAAATATTACTTGCTATAAATTGTAATCCTAATAATAAGTTTGGCTATGGTATATTAGCATTCTT
>CEUZ01291754.1_pt1 | contig 10367 bp, 8 predicted proteins | sample 361511 | NCBI WGS metagenome assembly CEUZ01 (sample SAMEA2622822, study PRJEB7988) | marine metagenome | biome: marine biome (ENVO:00000447); feature: surface water layer (ENVO:00002042); material: "saline water (ENVO:00002010), including plankton (ENVO:xxxxxxxx)" | depth 5 m | reverse complement strand
CTAGAACGAATTCTATCAACAACCTCTTTATATAATTCTAATCTTCTACTAGGAGTTCCATCGTTTTCTCTTACATGTATGTGAGCAATAGCAGCCCCAGCTTTTGCAGCCTCTATTGCCGCCTTAGCTATTTGCTCAGGTGTTTTTGGTAAATCAGGATGCTTTTTTGCTGTATCACCCGAACCTGTAACAGCACAAGAAATAAATACTTTATTGTTCATAAATATTTTTTTATTTATTAGTTAACCTTTTTATTTTTTTAAACATATTTAACGCTGCTAGTATAGTCATATCCATATCATAGTAAGCGTAATTTGCTAATCTTCCACCAAATAAAAATTTCTTTAATTCTCCAGCGCTTTTTGCGTACATCATTTGTATTTTTTTATTTTTAATATCATTTACAGGATAATACGGTTCTTCGTTATTTTGAACAGGAAATTCTTTAATAATTACAGTTTTTTTTAAATTAAAGTAATCTCTTTCCAAATGTAGATGCTTAGGTTCATGAATTCTAGTAAACTTATATTTGAGCTCAGGATAGTTTATTACTGAATTTCCTTGGTAATCTGTAGTGTTGTAAATTTTTTTTTCAAATTTTAAGGATCTCCATTCTAATTTTCCATGTTCGAAATTAAAAAATTTATCTAAGGGGCCAGTATAGATAGTAAAGTATTTAACATTATATTTTTCATCAAATAAACTAAAGTTGTTGTTTAATTTAATTTTAATTTTATTATTATCTAACATATTAGATACAAGTCCAGTGTATCCACTAAGAGGCATTCCTTGCCATTTACAAGTTTTTTGGTAATTTTGATTGTAACTGAATCTTAAAGGCAGACGGTTAAAAATTGTGCTTGGCAATTTTTTTGGATCCTTGCCCCATTGCTTTGTAGTATAATTTTTTATAAATGCATGATAGAGGCCTTTTCCGATTTGTGACATGGCTTTACTCTCAAAATTAAATTCTTTTTGCTTTTTATATGGTTTTGTCAATTTCTCTATGTACTGCCTTGCCTGGTCAGGATTAAAATTTTTTCCAAAGTATGAATTTATTGTCCCTAAATTAATGGGCAAGGGATATATTTTATTTTTGTATTTTGTTAAAAGGTTATGTCTGTATGAATTAAATGCATCAAACTGATTAACATATTTCCAAACAATTTCATCGTTAGCATGAAAAATGTGGGTGCCATATTTATGATACTCAATACCGGTTGAGCTATCTTTTTCACTGTAGCAATTTCCAGCAATGTGGTTTCTTTTTTCAAGCATTATTACTTTCTTTTTCAAAACATTTGCAATTCTTTCGGCCAAAACTGAACCATAAAGTCCACATCCAACAATTAGATAATCTGTATTAATCATATTAATAATAATCTTAATTTTAAAATATCTAGTATTGAAGTAACGCACAATTTAAATAATTTAAAATATTTTATGCCAACTCCCAGATATCGTTCTCTATGTGTTACATTAATGCTTTTATAACTTTGCTTTCTTTTTGCTAATATAGAAATAAGTATGTTTGGTATATTTGCAAAAGATATTTGATTTATAATATCGTTTAAAAATTTTTTCTTAATTATTCTCAAAGGGCAATTTGCGTCCTCAACATATCTACCAAATAAAATAAAAATAAAAAATTTATTTAATATAAAAGATATTATTTTTCTACTTATCGGGTCTGCTCTATTTTTTCTTTTCCCTACCACGCAATCAAAATGATCTTTAAATTTATAAAGCTTCTTGAATTCATTAAATGAAATTTGGTCATCACTATCTATTTGCAAAATATATTTAGGTTTAAGCCTTAAAGCTTTTTTATAACCTGTAATAATAGCTTTTCCATGACCTTCATTTTTTTTGTTTATAGTAACTATTTTTTTATTTTTGTTTTTAGACAATTTTTTTTTTGTAGAATCTGTTGATCCATCATTAACTATAATGATTTTAGAACTGTATTTTTTTGAAAATTTTAATGCTTTACTTATAGTATCTAATATAATTTTTTCTTCATTATATACAGGAATTACGATACAAAAGTCTAACTTAGGCATTTTATTAATATATTATACGAGTAACATTTTTTTTTTTAGTAAACAATAACATAAGTTTTATTTATTAGATTAATGATTTTTAGTAAGAAAATTTTAATTACAGGAGTTTCCGGGTACATTGGAAGCTGCCTATATAGCCATTTAAAAAAAAAATATAAATTTGTTTATGGTCTTGACAAATCAAGCCCAAAAAAACTTTCAAGAATAAAAAAAACAGATTTTTTTAAATGCAATCTATTAAATTCAAAAAAACTAAGTAGAGTAATAAATTTTACCAAACCTAATATAATAATTCATCTTGCAGCGCAATCGACGGTAGATCCCAAAATTCCAAAAAAAATATATTTTATAAATAATGTCCAAACTACAAAAAATCTGATTTCATCAATGAAAAATCATAAATTAACTAAAATTATTTTTTCCAGCACAGCTGCAGTTTACAAAGAAAAAAATTCGGTCATATCAGAAAGTGATAAATTAAGCGCAAAAAGCAATTATGGAAAATCTAAAGTAGCAGCAGAAAATTTAATCAAAAAAAATAAGAATATAAAATATATTATTTTAAGATTTTTTAATGTATCTGGGGCACTATCCAATCCATTAGTTGGTGAAATGCATTTTCCAGAAACGCATTTTATTCCAACACTAGTTTATAAATCTTTAAAAAATCAAACCATTAAAGTGTTTGGCAAAAACTACAATACTCAAGATGGCACATGCATAAGAGATTATATTCACATAAGTGATATTTGTCATTCCATAGAAAAATCTGTTGCTTATATTTTTAAAAAAAAACATAAAAGCAAAATAATAAATGTAGGCAATGGAGTTGGAATTTCAAATTTACAAATTCTCCAGGCACTCAAAAATAAATTAAAGCACAAAATAAAAATTTCATTTACAAAAAGAAGAGCGGGTGACTGCGCAAAATTGATTTGCAATATAGAAAAATCAAGAAAAAATTTAAATTGGAAGCCTCAAAATTCTAAAATAGAAAAAATAATAATTGATGAAATAATCTGGTCAAAATACCTATTAAAACGAGGCTTTAAAAGGTTTAAAAATTAAATAACACTTTCGCTGAATATTGATCAATATCGTTTTTATTTATGTATTAAATGTAAAAAATAAATTATAATAAAAATGAATAAAATATATGGATAGAAAATTGAAAGTTGCAGGAATAAGACCTGGCACGTTAATTCATAAGTACACTCCTATGAATGGTTTGTCTCTGCCAATCGGTCTTGCTTATGTATTAGGAGCAATAAAGGATTTGAATATAGAGATAAAAGCAGTAGACGGGACAGGAGAATCTCCTTTAATGGAAAATGCAAGAAAATTTTCTAAAAGAAATAAAATACTAGGTTTATCTAATGAAGAAATTATAAAAAGATTAGGCGACTTTTATCCGGATGTTATTTTGTTAACCTGTATGTTTTCTGTAGATTGGCTTCTAATAAGTGATCTAATAAAGAAACTAAAAAATAAATTTCCAAAAAGTATAATAATTGGAGGTGGAGAACATTTTTCTGCAATGCCAGAATTTTGCTTAAAAGAAAGTGAACTTGATTGCGTAGTTTACGGAGAAGGAGAAGATACTATTAAGGAAATTATATCTCAAATGTTGAGAGATGAATATGGAAAAAATGCAATCGAGGGAGCTTATATAAAAAAAAATGGTAAAATTGTACAAGGGGCGCCTAGAGCTAGGATTAGAAATTTAAAATATATGCCGTGGCCAGCGTGGGAATATTTTGATTTAAACACAATGCTTGATAATGGTCTCGGACACACATCTTTTGGTAAGTCCAATTTTAGACCAATGCCTATTAATGCGACTAGGGGGTGCCCATACGAATGCACTTTCTGTTCAAATCCACAAATGTGGGGAAGGCTATGGAGAACAAGACCAGCAGAAGATGTTATTGCTGAAATGAAGTTTAATATGGACAGATATAATGCAAACCATTTTGATTTTACAGATTTAACTCTAGCAATAAAAAAAACTTGGTTAATAGATTTCTGTAAATTATTAATTAAAGAAAAACTTCCAATTACATGGGGTGTTCCATCAGGAACAAGAGTTGAAGTTCTTGATAATGATACACTTCCGCTTTTAAAAGAAGCAGGTTTAAATGATGTTACTTATGCAGCAGAAAGTGGATCTGAAGCAGTTTTAAAAATTATTAAAAAGAAAATTTCACTTCCAAAATTTTTAGATTCATTGAAACAAGCAGTTAAAATAAAGTTAAGAACAAAAGTTAATATTATTATCGGTTTTCCAGAGGAAACAAGATTTAATACTTTTCAAACATGGCTGTTTACAATGAAGTGTGCATTAATCGGCGTGAATGATATATTGGTTATGGGAATATCCATTTATCCTGGCAGCGAGGATCATAAAAGAATATCGAAAGAAAAAAAGGTAGTATTCGATAATGATTTTTTTGATATGTTATCAGAAGAGGCTAGCCTGGGTTATGCTCCGTGTTATTCAAAACATTATTCAAGATTAGAATTAAATATGTATAAGTTTTGGATTTTTTCATCTTTTTATATGGTGTCGATACTTACTCATCCAAAAAGAATAATAATATTGATAAAAGACATACTTTCTCAAAAAGGGTCCACAAGATTATCCACGGGTTTAATAAATCTTATGAAAAGACGGAATTCTTAGAATATTTTTACCTGACAATTATTTAAAAAAAAAATTTCATGAGAAGATTTACACAACATAATTTTTTATTAAAATTAATTGAAACAGCAGTTAAATCTAACCCTTTTATTTACAAAATTGCATTTAGTTTAAAAAATAATTTTTTTCGCAATTATTTTCATGAAAGCGATCTATTTGGTCTTAGACTATTAGAAGACTATAAAAAAAAAAATTTGATTATTGATATTGGTGCAAATGTTGGGCAATCAATTGATTTTTTCATAAACAATTTTTCAAAAAAAATTTATGCATTTGAACCAAATTTAGGGTTAAAAAAAATTTTGATAAGAAAATTTAAAAAAAACCAAAATATAAAAATATTTTTTTGCGCTCTTTCCGATAAAAATTCTTTTAAAAAATATTTTATACCCTCATACAAAGGAATAGCTTTGCATCAATCTGCATCATTAGAAAAGAATGAAATATATTCAACATTAAAAGAATATTTAAAAGTAAGAAAATCAGATATTTCAGTAAAATTAATTAATATCAAAACCAAAACTCTTGATAGTTTTAAGCTTAACCCTTTTATAATAAAGATTGATTGCGAAGGTCATGAATTGGCTGTTTTAAAGGGGATGAAAAAGACTTTAAAATATAAGCCTATTTTATTTATAGAAAATTCACGCTCGAATTTTCATTTATTAAAGAAAAAATTAATAAAAGAGCACAAATATAAAGCTTTTGGTTATGATAAAAATAAAAATGAATTTAGCGCAAAAAACTTATCTTCTAGATTAAATGTTTATTTTATTCATAAAAATGACCCAAACTTAAAAAATATTAAGTAAAATTTAATTTTTCAGTTTTGTTTAAATATTAATTTTATAAAGGAAAAGATCCGAGGCATTATTGCAATTCTCACAGACGGGAATCAGACTTTTGTTTGATATTTGATATTTTGAGATTACGTATTCAGCGCCTAAAAGTTTAGCTTGGGAAAAATCAATCTTGATTACCGAAGGATCTTTGACAAATGTGTAAACTCTATGTCCCCAATTGTCATAATATTTTTTTAATTCTTGATAGTGGTCTATTTGTTTTTCAATTACCTTTCTAAATTTAAACTTATAACTCAAAGGATACATGTTGTAATAACCTCCTAGAGCGTTGATATTATTCATAACTGCCACCATGGGATCTAAACCAATCGATATAGTTCTCGAGGCTCCAACTAAAGATTTAATAAATTTATAGTTTTCATAATCATAATAACCTTGGAAAGTGTATTTGCTTTTAAAAGTTTGATCTAAATGTTTAGTTTTGTCTTTTCTAAGTTTTATCATTTCTTTTATTAATGAATTATAGTTTACGCTGTAAAATAATTGAACAAGTTGATTTTGTTTTTTTGAATCCAAATTATCAAAGGACATGAAATGTTTTCCTATAGGAACGGCAGATAATCTTATCTGAAATAAAAATATAGATAAAAATAACAAGGAATAAACAAAATATTTTGCAACCTTTGCTATCTCTGCTTTTGTTATGTTAACAAATAATAAAGCATGTAAAAGAGGAAGGTTAGTTACTATAAGACTATGCCAGTTTAATGTTTTAATTAACCCTGTGCTGTTATTTTTTATGTTAGCAAAAAATTCCAATTGTGAAAAAAATTCAAAAAAAGAAATAAAAAAAACAATCAATAGCAAAAAGTAAGATGTTTTATTTTTTGAAAAAAAACTTATTAAGACTATTGAAAATATAGAAATGTTGAAAGGTAAATTACGAAAAAAATAAGGATTTCCTTCAATAATAGGTATCGAAAAAAAGTTACGAAATAAATTATTCAAATTCGTAACCAAATCAGAATAGTTAGGTAAAATTTCTGATCTGTGGAAAGGTCCAGAAAATATTAAGCTGTAGATTAAATTTGAATTAGATAAAAAAGAGAAAAATGACAACACAAGCACAATTTTGAAAAAAAGTTTAAAGTTGTATTTTTGATTTTTTGGAAACAAGATAAAAGATGCCAAAAACACCATAGGCATTATTGACCCATGTCTGACCAGATCAAGGTTTAAACCTATAAAGATAATAGTAAAATAATGTTTTAATTTTAAATCTTTATTTTTTAAAAGAAGATAGATTAAATATGGTGAAGCAGCCAATCCTAGACCCAATTCGGTTTGAGTCATGTAACATGCAAATAAGCACGCAGATAAAGCTGAGTTAAAATTTGTGCAATTTAATTTTTTTGCAAGTTTGAAAAAAAGAATATAAGCAAAAATTTTTACAATTATATCTTTTGTCCAAAAAGCAACTTCTGTTTCTAAAATACCATAAAGTAATGAAAGAGGTTGAAACACCCTCCACATCATGTACCATTCGAGCTCGCCGCCAAGCAAAAGCTTTACACTTTGAAAGTCACCTTTATAAAGCATTCCCAGTATGTGATCGCAAACAATTTCTTTTTCTAAAAGATCATTAGGCCTTGTGATTAATTGACCTGTCAAAAAAAATGGTATTAAGTAGGACAGGGAAAGAATAGATAAAAAAATTAAATGAGGTTTAAGCTCTTCTCTTCCTTTAGCAGCAAAATATAACATTAATTGATGAATAAATTATTGACAATTTTACACAAATCTGACAAATCTTTATAGCAATGTTAACAAGCTTTTTCAAAAAAAATAGCAGATATAATAGGGGTCCCTCAACAGAAGAATTGATTGAAAGAGGGTTTGCGCCAAAAAATGGAAGGATTGATATTCTTTTTGTTTTTCCTCCAACTTCAATAGCCGCAAGATATGGAAAAAAAGATATAGGTGAAGATATAGTTGGAGGCAATTCTATTCCTCTAGGCATAGCAAGTCTTGCTGCTTATGTAAGAGAAAAAGGTTATGGAGTTGGCGTTTTGGAGTGTCCAGGCTTGGGGATAGATGCAAATAGAGTGCACGAAGTAATTAAAGAAAAAGACCCAGCTATAATTGCTTTTTCTTCAACTACTTACAGATTGCTTGAAACAAAAAAAATTGCAAAAAGAATTAGAAGTGATTTTCCAAATAAACTAATAGTGTTGGGAGGCTCACATGCCAATGTTGCAGGAATTGAGACAGCAAGCGAATCTGATCTATTTGATGTCATACCCTACGGGCTAGATGGAGAATACATTATTCACGATATTGTTAAAAAATATTCAGAAAAAAATTTTAATAGAACTAATTTTATGGAAGATTCTACGATGCTTGAAAGCATCAAAGGAATTATTTTTAAAAAGAATAACAAAGTAATTAGAAATGCAGCAAGAGAAGTTATTAAAGATTTAGATGAATTGCCTTTTCCGGCAAGAGATCTTTTTCCTTTAGAAAGATACATACCCTTACCAAACCAATATAAACAACTCCCCGCAACCAATATGCTTGTAATTCGTGGATGTCCTTATTTTTGTACATTTTGCGATCAAGCTGGTACTGGAGCAAGAAGAAGAAGTCCAAAAAAAGTTGTTGAAGAAATTAAGCACTGTGTAGAAAAATATGGTGTAAAAGAAATATCTTTTTGGGATGATACTTTGAGTTATCACAAAAAGTGGATGAAAGAATTTCTAAATCTTTTAATAGAAGCAAATCTAAATCTATGTTGGTCATGTTACGCTGCAGTCAATACAGTAGATAAAGAAATATTGCAGTTAATGAGTAAAGCTGGATGCTGGAATATATTTTATGGTTTTGAAACAGCAGTACCTGCGCTAGCCGAGAATATACTTACAAATAGAAAAAACAGAGATTTTGATAGGATGAAACAAGTGGCAAAATGGACAAGAGAAGCTGGGATTCAATACAGGGGCTCATTTATGTTTGGTATGCCAGGCGAGACTCCAGAGTTGGCAAAACAAACCATACAAAATGCAATAGATCTTGATCCTGATTATGCTCAATTCGGAGTAGTTTGCCCGTTTCCAGGAACTCAAATAGCTAAAGAAATTAAAGAAGGAAAGTGGGGGAAAATAATTGAAAACAATTTAGAAGTATATAATGGTTGGAAGGTCACTTGGTTACCTCATGGTTATAATAGTCCTGAAGAATTAGAAGATATGGAGCGTTATGCATACAAAAAGTTTTATATGAGACCAAGCTATATACTAAAAAGAATTTTAAAAATTAGAAGTTTTGAAGATTTAAAAAGATACATCAAAGGCGGGATAGCTTTAATAAAAGGTGGCTATCTTGCGCGCTTACGAACAAATGTTATAGACCGTTAGTAGCAATACAATAATTTTGCCTTCAATATAGTTTGAACATGAGAGAAGCCATTTCTGTTATCAAAAAAATTACATTTGATAAATTAAATATAATTACTTTTTTTTTTATAGTTTCTTGTTTTTTTAGTCGGCTTAATTCTAATTTTTTTTTTATAGATATTTTTGGTCATGTAAGCTTTCAAATTTTAATTAGCGGTATTTTGTTATTTTTTATTTTACTAACATTAAAAAGAAAATGGACAACAATAATTTGCTTTTCAACATGTGTTTTGCTTTCCATAGATATATTAATATCCTGTAATCATTGTAATGCTATAATAAAAGATAAATCTCAAAATTATAATAAAATACGTTTGGTAACTTTTAATACTGGATTAAGCAAAGATTTTAAAAATATACAAAAAATGATTTTATCAGAAAAACCAGACGTCATTTTGTTTCAAGAAATTTCACCTAAAATGCAAAAAGAATTGAATACTTTAAAATCAATTTTTCCCTACAGTGCCGGGCTATCAGCACCTATAGAACATTTTTCTAGTGTGATCTTGAGCAAGCATCCATTAAAAAACAATAAGATAACCGGACAATATGTTGTTAGCACAACACTTATGTTTAGAGAAAAAGAATTGACAATTATAGGCATCCATATGTTCGCACCATTAAATTCATTATTAACCAAGGCGATTTATGGAGCTCTTTATAAAAATTTATCCAAGCCTCCAGCAGATCCCAATCAATTTAGTTTGGCTATGAAACAAATGCAGCATCTTAAAAACCTAATTGGAACTAAAGACCAAAATCTAATAATTATGGGCGATCTTAACATGTCTGGCACATCAAAAAGATTTACCAATTTTCTTGAAGAAGTTAATTTACACACATATATTTCTTATACAAAACGTATCTCTACTTGGCCAACAAACTTGCCAAATTTTTTTGGAATTCAAATAGATCATGTATTATTTTCTAAAAATTTTAAAGTTTTGAATAAAAAAGTAACCAGTCATTTTGGATCAGACCATAGGCCTTTAATTGTTGATTTAGTTTTTTAATTTTCTTTTTTAAGAAATGTAATATATTAATAACTAAAGATGATCTTAAAAACAGAGAAAGTAATAAAAGAATATACAGATTACAATAATCATTTAAATGTAGCTTATTATGTGCGTATTTTTGATATAGCTGCTGACGTTATGTTAGATAATTTCAAAATGGGGGGAGAGTCTGCTAAGCAACATCAAAAGACTACTTTTGTAGCTGAGATGTACACAACTTATAACCAGGAAGTTAGATTAGGAGAGGAAGTTGAGACTCATGTAACGTATGTTGATCACGACAAAAAAAGAATTCACTATAGACTTTCCATGTTTCATAAAGAAAAAAAATA
>CEUZ01514189.1_pt1 | contig 10370 bp, 10 predicted proteins | sample 361511 | NCBI WGS metagenome assembly CEUZ01 (sample SAMEA2622822, study PRJEB7988) | marine metagenome | biome: marine biome (ENVO:00000447); feature: surface water layer (ENVO:00002042); material: "saline water (ENVO:00002010), including plankton (ENVO:xxxxxxxx)" | depth 5 m | reverse complement strand
ATTAATCCTCCTCCCATTTTTTTTGATAATATATACAAAGAAAAAAAATATATATTTTTCCTTAAATAAATAATAATAAATAACTAATTAAAAACATTTTTAGTTGGACACACATTTTCTTTATTTTCACAGTTTAATGTAGCACTAGTAGTTCCACCATTTTCCACATTACCTTCTTTACATTTAATAGCTTTACCATTATTAAATTTAATAGTAGTATCTATTTCTAGATCTTTCATGGCATCAGTATCATGTGTTATAATAATTAATGTATGTGGTTCTATAATACTCGTTGATGATGTAGTACTATCTTGTTTATTTCTATTATTAATGTATTTTAATATATCAATAATGGATTGTTTTACACATTTATCTAATGCACTTGTAGGTTCGTCTAATATAATAACTTTTACATCAGATAATAATGATCTCAAAATCCATACAATCTGTCTTTGTCCTCCAGATAAATTGCTACCACGTTTACCCACCGATTGATCTATTTTGTTTTTAAATATATCTTTTAAATCATGTAATCCTATTTCATCCATTAATTTCCATAATAACTCCTTAGTAATTTTTTTCCCAGGTCCCGATATATTTAATCCATATGATATATTTTCCCACAATGTTCTATCAAATAAAATAGGGCTTTGAGGAATATATATTATATTGTTTCTTACATATTTTGATGATAATAATTTAATATCTTGATTATTTATAAGAATTTTACCATTATTTGGTTTAATTAATTTAACTAATAATTTAGCAAATGTAGATTTACCACAACCTATAGGTCCAGTTACTAATACAGATTCGTTGCGGTTTATTGTAAGATTTAAGTTATCATAAATTGTTCTATCACCAATAGTATAAGATACATTATTTAATTGTATTAAAAGACCCATATTTGTATTATTTAAATTTACACCAAAATGTTCGTTAGTGTCATCACTTTCTGGTAATTCATCTAAGAATCCCTTAATATATTTCATGTCTCCCATAATAGCGACAACGGATTTACTTGAATCATAATACATAATAAGAGTATTCAATATACTAAATGTTAATATGAATACGGATACCAAATTTTGTATTTTAATTCTTTTTAATTTGAAAAGATACATAGCAATTCCATTTAATCCTATAAACACAAAAATATTAAGTATAGAAAATATTAGTTTATATTTCAGATTACAATATTGTCTATTTATTTCTACTTTTATATTTTTTTGGTTAATATTATGTACATTATTTATCTCTTGGTTCTTCCTATTACTAGAATATACAGTTAATAAGTTAGATATCACATCTTCTATATATCCATGAGAATAATCATATTGTCTTTCGGATTCTACTTTATAATGTTTACATCCCGAAATAAATCTTCTAGCAACAATATAATATATTAGTACCGAAATGATATAGAACAATCCTAAATATTTAGAATTATATGTTAAATATATTATATTTGAAGCTGTAATTAAAATATGATTTATAAATAATAGACCAACTTCATCTTGAATATTATCTAAAATCCATGGTAATTTAATTAGTTTTGTTAACACTTCCCCTACTCTAAGTTCTTCAAAATTATTATCATATGAATCTAATATTTTTGTAAATATAGTTTCTTGAGCGAAATAATTAAATTTGGGCCACATAATAGAATGTACTTTTTCTTTAGCTAAACTTAAAAATTGTACAGCTATCCATACAAACAAAAGTACAACTAATAGTCTAGCACTATCAGATATTAGTCCAGCTTTAAGTTTATCTATAATTTTACCATAATAATGTGGTATCATTATTTGTCTTATAGGAATTGCAATAAATGCTGCCGAGTAAACTATATATAATTTCCAATTATTCTTGAAAAATTGTGTGTATATTTTCCTAATCATTCTTATGATTATAGTATTTTTTTTTTTTGAAATTAAATAATTAGAAGTATAATTTTATTTTTTTTTTAATATCAACTGTTAATAGATCTAATATATCCTTATTAGCAAACTTTTTAATTTTTTTATTAAACTCATCATGCGTTATTTCATATTTATTAATTATTTTAAGTGATGCTTCTTTGTCAAAAATAAAATATAATATAAGTATATTTGATATAATTTCGCTAAAATAATAAAAACTATAATTTAAAAATCTATTATTTAAATATTCAGTATATCTATAATTTAAATATTCTAGTGAAGTTTTATTTATTAAGCTCGAATAACTAATAGAATTAATTTTGTTTATTTTATATTTGTCAAGTTTATTTAATAATAGTGCTGGATAAATACATTTATTTATACAATTATAGTCGTTTAATACCCAGTATTGGTTTAAATATATTGATTTATCCATAATATCAGAATAAGAAAAACTATTATAAGCTAGAGATAATGTTTCTAGTTTTTTATTATAATCATTTGTTCTATTTTTTAAAGTATAATTTGGAAAGTTTTCCATGAAAAGAAGAGGGAATAAACTTTTATCGGTATTATAATATTCAAATATTTCATCCATTTCACATTTTTTGTTTAATATTGTACTAGTAACATTATATATATCATATGTAGTATTTTTTTTATCAAAATTAATTAGTTCTTTTTCAATATTATCATAAACATCTTGATTATTTTTACTCTTATCATAAAACAAATATTCTAAAATATTTATTAATCGTCTAATATCATTTTGAGAATGTTTAATTATATCAAGTATAGCTATATCATCTATTAATATATTTTCCTTTTTCAATATTTTAGTAACTAGATTTACAAAAGCATATTGGGTAGGATATTTACAATTTATGTAAACACTTTTATCTCTTAATGCCTTTATTTTTTTATCTATGCTATTGGATATACAAATAAATGGTGATCCAGAAGGTATCAATTCTTTATTTTTTTTATCAAACATAATGTCGGTTAATTCAGTAAGACCTCCTCTATCATTATTGTTCATTCCATCTATTTCGTCCATTATTATACCTATTTTCTTTTTCTTACTATTCATGAAATCTATAACATTGATATTGCCATTTATCTCACTTATTTGATCCTTAATCTGTTTTTGATTTCTAATTTCACTAGCATTAAATTCACATATATCGTAATCGAAATCATTTAATAATGCATAGGCCAAAGAAGTTTTTCCTATACCCGGTTTTCCTAATAAAAATAAACAATTAGGTGTCCCTTTTTTTTTATTTTTAAAATCTGTTATCCATTGTTTAGCCTTATCAACATCTTTCTTATCAAATATCATATCCTTTAGTGTTTTCGGTCTATATTTTTCAAACCATAGACTATTCATTTATTTATATATATTTTTAGTTTTAACTTATTTTAATTATTTTCTTTCTTTTTTAAAGATTCAGATTTATCAGATTTATCAGATTTATCAGATTTTTGTATCCTTTCACGAATCTGCCTAATTTCAGCAAACGCAAACCCATAGTACAAGGCTTCCATTCTTTAAATTATAAATAAAATAATAATTATTTCTTTAAATCAATTTATATTGACTTAACACATACTATCTATACCTTCCCAAGGAGCATTACATGTTTTAGCCCATTCACATTTATTGTATACACCTTCATTGCCAGTGAATAATTCTTCACTGAAATCCATAACATTATCATTATCATTTGCTTTACATTGTCCTATTTTGTGAACATTTCTACATTTTCCATCTGAATCAACTTCCCAATAGTCGGGGCATTTGGAAGGCCATGGTGGAAACATTAAATTATGTTCTTCTTTATCTATAGTTTTCATGCCAAAATAAAATTGTAATCCAAAAGCTACGAAAACTCCTATAATAGAAATAGCTAATAATATATAGTAAAGTTTTTGTTTCATTATAAATAATAATTAGATTTTATTTTAATGGAAATGGGTCGTTTGAACATATGTCGCATGGATATCCCTTTAGTCTTACTCTATACATGTAATAATTAACGATTATATATAATATCCCAAACATAAATGCAAATAATGATGACGATAATTTAAATAACATTCCTTGATCTCTATTACATTGTAATGAAATCGAAACCGCCATCATATTAAACACAAACATTAGAAATATAAAAATAAATATGATTGATTTATAAAGACCATCTAATATTACATTTCCCACTTTTTTACCTTCACTTTCAGTAGTATCTATATTATTTTCATTATTAAATGTACTTACTTCTTCGGCTATAGAACCCATAATTTAAACATATATTTTTATTTAACGAGATATCATTCTATTTCCATTTAAAATCATTATATTTCCATTACCCATCATATTAATTAAATTATCAAACATAGAAATTTCATCTTCATTTAAAAACCTTTCAATAATTTTTCTATATAGTATTTTTTTATATTCTGCCTTTTTTTCTAAAGTCAAATTAGGTTGCTTATCTATCATAGTAAGGGCTTTCTTATATGTTTCAAATGCTTTTTTTATACTTTCGTTCATAATATCAGAATATTGGTCCAATTTATCTGTTTTACATTTAACTTCATTTGATTCTAATATAGTTTTAACTTTCCCATTATAATTTTCTATAGCTTTTTCTAATTGATGTTTTTCTTCTTTTGTATTTTGCTCTAATATGTTATTAATATCAGTTTCTAATTGCTCAATATTACTTCTAGCATTTTTGAATAGTGAAACTTCTCTATCTAAAAAATTAAGATTTACTATTTGCTTATCCATAATATTAATTATCACAAAAAAATATTACAATTTTATCCTAAACGTTTTTAATGTTTTAAAAAACATTTATTTCTTAAATGACAAAATTGATTCAGATTAACCGTTGTATCTTTAAACACACTTACACAATAAAAACAACAATGCCGAACACTCCTTCACACTCTGCTACCTCTTCTGGATCTGGTTCTCTTTACCAGGTATTTATGGAAATCGATAATCAGTTTTTTGCAAGCGAATATATGTCACGTAAGCTAGCTGCAGCTACGTATGATACTCTAGTAGATACTTATGGTGATACGATGAACATTTCTTATCACAAGTCAAAGCCGATCGCTACTCATGAAGCAACTCCATTTGATGATGATGATTATGATGCCGCTGCTACGCTCACATCTATGAAGAAATCTAGTACGCTTCCCTTCAGTGGGCTTCATATCGAGTCTTATGGGCGTGGATATATTATTCATCCAAAACTTAGCCATCCTAACTATGGACAGAAGTACTTTCACTCGGGTTTCTGGAACCCCAAGGCTATGGGATGGTTCTTTAAGGAAGATCAGATTGATAGCCTAGTGGAACTAGGTGCAATTTACACCCCCACTTCATCAAGTCCAGTAGGATATGATCATACCACTACTCTTGTGGATGACTACGATTCCAATGAGGATGATGATTTTGTTGATGCTGATTTTACTAGTATGGTATTCATGAAGTATGGTAAGGGATATCTTCTGAAGCCTCATCGGACTCACTCAGACTATGCTACGAAGTATTTCCACGATGGCTTCTGGAATGCTAAGGCTAAGGGATGGTTTTTCAAGCGAGACTTCAAGCAGTTCCTAGCTGATCATGGCGCAACATTCCTTCATAGCACTCCTAATACGTCTTCACGCTAAATATTAAATAATTAATTAAAATATTAAATATTAACACATATTTTTTTATTCTATATATTTAGAAGATGGATATACGTAGAAAATCGCACAAAAAGTCACATTATTATTATAACACTAAAACTAAAAAAAGAATACCTAAAGGGTCAAAGTTAAATAAATATTATGACTCATTGTGTATACCTCCCGCATATAAAGATGTAGAAATTAGTTCAGATAGAAGATCAAAAGTACAAGCTACTGGTATAGATAGTAAAGGACGGAAACAATATGTGTATAGTAAAGAATTTAAGGAGGAACAAACTGAGTTAAAGTTTGGTGATTTAATTCATTTGGGACGTAATATAAAACGTATTAGGCGTGAAATGTGTGAAACATTAGATAAATGTTGTAGTAATCCCAAAAGTGTATTATCATTAGATTGTCAAATAGCAGTTATTTTATTTTTAGTGGATAAATGTAATTTTAGAGTGGGATCAGAGAAATACAAAGATTTATATAAATCTTATGGTGTAACTACATTAAATGTAAAACATTTAACCATAAAAGACAATATAATCACAATTAAGTTTATTGGTAAGAAAGGTGTTGAAAATATAAATACAGTAACTAATAAATGCGTTGTTAAATTATTGAAATTACTAAAAGAGAAAAATAAAAATAAAGAATATTTATTTACTTATAAAAACGAATATAACGAAGATCATAGAGTAACTGAAAGACAAGTAAACTTATTCTTAAAAGAGTATCATCAATCCATAACTGTAAAAATGTTTAGAACATGGACTTCAAATTATATACTTCTAAGAGAGTTAATTAAATATAAGCGGCCAGAAAATGAGAAAGAAGCTAAGAAAATAGTAAATGCTGCTATAAAAAAGGCCGCAGAATTAATGCATCATACAAAAGCAGTTTCTAAATCAAGTTATATGAATAATGAAATAATAGATCTGTATCTAGAACATAATAAAAAGTTTTATAAAATATTAGATGAGTTTAAGAAGAGTAATGGGAGTTATCCAACTATGGACCGATTATTAAATTTATTTTTAACACATATTTATAAATAATTATTTCTTGCTTAATAGTATATATGACTAGTAATAGTAATAATAATAATAATAGAAATAATAAAAATAGTAGAAATAATGAAAACAAAAGTCAAGGGGTTTCGCTACAAACTATGAAAACTGAAATGATGGAAAAAATAGCCGCGTCTAATATGGATAATTCTGAAAAAGAACAATTAATAGGTAGAGTATATTTAGCTAATAGTGTAAATGCTTTTTATGATATAATAAGAAGGCAACAAGATAAATATAAAGATGTTAATAACAATCATCCAAATCATGGTATAAAGAAAGTTATGAATGAGTCTGTTCAAAGGAAGAATAATAAAAATAGTGAAGATGACCCGTGGTATAAATTTTGGGGCGGATATAAATCAAGAAAAAATACTAGATCAAGAAAAAATACTAGATCAAGAAGAAATCGGAAGCGCGTTTCCCGTAGACGTTAATATGTCCCCCCTATAATTTTTTTAAGAGTACCAATACTTATTTCTAATTCATGATTTTTCTCTAATATTTTACGAAATGTATCATAACTTACATTTTGTTCGCTATATAGATTTTTTATGAAATCTACTTTATCACTAAACTTTTTCCTTGTTTTGACTTGATTATTACTATAATTATAGTTTAATTTTATACCGTTACTAGTCTCTATATAACCTAATATATTTAATGTTCCGTGATGAACCTCATTATGACATTTTTTACACAAAGGAACTAGATTAGATTCTATATTTTTAGTAATATGACCATCAATAATATTATCATTATTAGCAGTACATTGAAACTTTATATGGTGCGTATCTTCCGCTTTTTCCCTACATATTTCACATAAATCTAAAATTATATTAGAATTATATTTAGATTTATTTACTTCTAGGATATGCGTATCCATATTTAATAAATCACGTCTAATAGTATCAGCTAATTCTACAAACTCTGTATCTAAATCCATAGCTTTACAAACCTCTAATCCATATATAGTTGGACCATTTCCGTCTTGTATTTTTCTATCATATATTAATTCTCCAGTATCTTTATTGAATATAACTTTAAGATGATAACTTTTTACATTTTCTAACGTCTGAATACATTTCATTTTATTAAGACCATGTAGATGGGTTGCAAAAATAAACGAACTTTCTTTTTTAGACAATGTAATAATAGTTGAAGCAAATATGGATTGTGCGGAAATATTTTCGGTTCCAGAACATAGCTCATCGCCTAAAACCAAACTTCTATTATTAGTACGTTTCAATATACTACGTAATTCACTCATTTCTACAGCAAATGAGGATTCGCCTTTGAAAATATTATCATTATTTAAAATTCTTGTAAATAAATATCTATAAGGTTTGTATATAAAAGATTCACTTGCTGTATAAAATCCCGATTGTGCTAATATAATATTTAACCCTATAGCCTTCATTAAACTACTCTTACCCGACGCATTTGTACCATATAATAAAATACCAGTTTGTGATTCCTTACCGATTGAGATATCGTTTGTTACATATTCTGTTTTTGTTTGTATTCGTTCTATTATGGGGTGTCTTATTTCTAAGGCTTCAATATAACTATTATCAGACTCTTCTGAAATAGTAGGCCGAGTATAACCATACATATGCGATACCTTAGCTATAGATTTATACACATCTATTGTTCCAATATAATTGGCAATTTCTTTTAATGTAGAAGAATAATTGGTGTCAAATATAGTCAAATATTTAATGAATACATCCCTACATAACACTCCTATTTTCATTTTTAATATTCTATAGTCTGAACATAATTCAGATATCAACGGACTTATTAATTTAGTTTTGCTAGCAGTTATGTTTTTAAATGTAATTTCCGCGATATTTATATCAAATGCGTGGCCTTTGTTTGTTTCTAAATGAATAGGCTTATTATGCATATTATTAAATACTGTTTTTAATGATTTACATCTATTAGATGTTGCATACAATGAATATCCGTCCCTTTCATTATATTCTAGTTTAAAATATGTATCTATTTCTTGATTTAATAGTTTGGTAAACTTTCTACAAATAGCGTCTAATTTAGCTTTAATTAAATTGATTTTATCGTCTAGCTCATCTATTGTTTTATCAATATTTCTGTTAAATATGGATTCATTTATAGTGTCGATATTATATTTTACAATGACATCCATATTAAATACAGTATTGTATTCATTTATAAAATGGTTAAACGAATCTATAATATCTTTATTAGGTAAAAGATCGGCATGGTTTTCTAATTCAAAAAGGCCTAACACCTGACTATATGAATAATCTAAATTAAATAATTCGGTAGGTTGTAATATACCTAACGATAATCGGCGATGTATTCTTTCTAAATCATTTATTTTGTTCAAGTATTTTTCAAACCCAATGTATCTATCATTATCATACATAAATTGGACATAATCATAACGTTTATTCAATTCTTTGGAATTAATAATTGGATTAAGCAACTGATCACGTAACATTCTACGGCCTATAGATGTACTAGTTTTGTTGATGACTGAGAATAATGAATTATAAATTGAGCTAGAGTCATTTGATATAACATTTAACTGATTTATGCTATTATTTGTTAATAATAAATAGTTTTCTGATTTAAATATATCGGGTTTGTTAATTTTCTTTACTATCTCTTCATTATGAATGTAAGCAAAATCTAGCAAATGTATGTAACTAATAGTAGCTAATGGTAGTCGTTCTAAGTCCAAGTATTCAATTATAGACAATACCGAATCCTTTTTAAATATTTTTTCTAGAAATTGACGCTGATACTCTAGTTTTTCATATTCTTTATTAACATCTGCTTTATTTTTAAAGTGAACAATGGTATTAGCTAGATTTAAATAATTTGTTAGATAGTCTTCATTTAAATATTTATTAATTTCACTATAAATAATTAATATTTCACATGGGTTATAGACTTGAATGAAGCGATATACTTCATCCAAAGAATAGTTATAGTCTTTATTTGAAATATTGGAATATACTTCATAAACACTATTATTTCCAGTAGTAAAGTCAATAACACTCATACCAATATTTTTTAGCATTTTAGTAGAATCGTTAGGAACTGATTCGATATAAATACACATTAGATTGTTACTACTGTTTTTAACATTATATTCAAGATTGGTGCCTGGTGAATAAATATTGGTTATTTCTCGTTTAGGTTCTGGTGGATCAGTTACTTGTTCCATCATTACAATAGTATATCCAGCATTCAACAAAATTTGTATATATTTATCTTTAGAACATAAATTAATGCCAATCATAATTGGATTTCCTCTTGAATTTTCTAAGATACTTTTATTTTTTCTAGTAATTTGAATATTCATAATATCTGCTAGTTTATATATATTTTCCGCATTGGATTTCTCTTTTTCATTATCTACGGCGTAAGATTCGAAAAAATGACCAACTTGCATTAACACTAATGTTTTTTCCCCATATTTTTTAACTTGGTCTTGTTGTAACGATAAGTAATCGTCTATTATCGTCATAATTACGTAATGATCACCATAATTCTTTAAATATACTAGAAATATCTAATATGAATTAAGATTTATTATATTTTTTAATAAAACATATGTAATAAATATAAAATATAAATTAAAAATTAATAAATTAAAAAAGGATAAACCATAGTAATATCAATAATC
>CEUZ01148515.1_pt1 | contig 10378 bp, 10 predicted proteins | sample 361511 | NCBI WGS metagenome assembly CEUZ01 (sample SAMEA2622822, study PRJEB7988) | marine metagenome | biome: marine biome (ENVO:00000447); feature: surface water layer (ENVO:00002042); material: "saline water (ENVO:00002010), including plankton (ENVO:xxxxxxxx)" | depth 5 m | reverse complement strand
TTAATGGAAAGAAAATGGTTGATTATTTTAAAAATAGCAACTTACAAACTGCTATCTGCAGACCTTTAACTATAGTAAAAAGAGATAATGAATTTGACGTAAGATGTACTGTAAAAGGCGGCGGGTTAAGTGGCCAAGCTGGTGCAATATTACACGGCATAGCAAGAGCACTAGTACAATTTGAGCCTTCTTTGAAGCCTAATTTAAAAAAAGAAAAACTTACCACACGCGATTCCAGATCCGTTGAGAGGAAAAAATACGGACATAGAAAAGCTAGAAGAAGCTTCCAGTTTTCTAAAAGATAATTCCTCAATAGAATTTCTCTTAATTATAATAACTGGTATAATCAAATTATATGAAAGATTCATTATTAAATGTAGCGATAGCTGGAGCCACTGGTTTTGTAGGATTAGAGTTAATTAATATTCTAATAAAACATCCAAAAATAAATATTACTTATCTTTGCGCTCATAGTTCATCTGGAAAATCTATAAAATCATTCGACAAAAGATTAAAAAAAATTAATCTTCCAAAAATAACAAGGGTGGATAAAATCAACTGGGATAAAGTCGACGTTATATTTACAGCTTTGCCGAATGGTGAAGCTCAGAAAATAGCTATTTATAAACCAGACAAGATTTTATTAATTGATCTATCTGCTGATTTTAGACTTAATGATCCAAAATTGTATAAAAAATGGTACGGCATCAATCACTCTTGCAAAAAACTCATAAAAAAATCAATTTATTCACTAACAGAATTTTCTAGAAATAAAATTCCAGATTATAATATTATATCTTGTCCGGGCTGTTATCCAACTTCGATTCAAATTCCTCTAATACCACTTATTAAAAGTAAAATAATTAATACAAAAAATATAATCATAGATTCTAAATCTGGATATTCTGGTGGTGGAAAAAATATTCAAAATAAATTAAAGTTTAAAAACTTATTTAAATCTGTTTCTGCATATGGAATAGGATCTCATAGACATATGGCTGAAATAGATCAGCAGTTGTCAGAAGCGTCCAATACTGAGATAGAAGTATTTTTTACGCCTCATGTTGTTCCAATGTTTAGGGGAATATTATCTACAATTTATGTTGAATCAAAAAAATCATACGACTCTAAAAAGATATATAATTTTTTGAAAAAATTTCATAAAAATAATTTCTTTGTTAAATTTGCTAAATTTAACGAATCTATAGGAACTGGTGAAATCATTAATACAAATTACTGTAAAATAGCTGTTTGTAACGATAGGATAAAGAATAGAACAATAATAGTGTCAGCATTAGACAATTTAATTAAGGGAGCTTCAGGTCAAGCTGTGCAAAATATGAATGTAGCATATGGGTTCAATGAAAAAATGGGTCTCTTATGAAAAAATTTATCTATCTGTTTTTATTTTTTTTGATAACGAATTGCTATTCTGGTAAGAAAGTTTATTGGTGTGGAGACCATCCCTGTATCAATAAAAAAGAAAGAAGAGCTTATTTTGAAAAGACTATGACAGTAGAAGTAAAAGAATTTAATAAAAAAAAGGATAAAAATTATTCTGAAATACAAAAACTTATGCAGCAAGCTAAGATCAACGAAAAGAAAAGAATAAAAAATGAAAAAGAATTAAAAAAGCAATCAAAAATTAAAGAAAAACAAAGATTAAAAGATGAAAAGGCTGCGATTAAGTTAGAGCGTTTAAAAGAGAAAGATAGAATTAAGTATGAAAAAGAATTAAAAAAACAAGCTAAAATTAAAGATAAAGAGTTAAAGAAAAAAGCCAAAAAAGAAAAAAAAATGGTAAAAAAAATTGAAAACAATAAAAAAAATAAAAGCGACTCTAAAAAAATAAATATTATTAAAGAAACAAAATCTTATAATGAAAATAAAAATAGTAATTTTAAAAATATAGTTGAAAATATATTTAAAAGAAATAAAAATAAATCTTATCCAGATATTAATAAAATACCAGATTAATCATGAATAGAAAAAAAATTAAGATTGGAATAATTGGATTGGGCCAAATTGGCGGCAGACTTTACAAAGAAATACTTTCAAAAAAAAAGGATATTGCTGCCAAAACTGGTAAAGATGTAATTATTGCTGCAATTTCTGCAAAAAATCCTAAAAAAAAAAGAATTTTTAAATTTAATAAAAAGATTTTTTTTAAAAACCCCTTAGAAATTGTTAAGAACCCAGAAATTGACATCATATTTGAATTGATTGGTTATCCTGATGGCATATCTAAAAAAATTGTTGAATTAGCATTAAAAAATAAAAAGAATGTAATAACAGCAAATAAAGCTTTAATAGCAAAAAACGGAGATTATTTATCTCTATTAGCTGAAAAAAATAAAGTTAACTTAGAATTTGAAGCTTCAGTTGGTGGAGGTATACCAATACTAAGGACAATTAAAGATGGTTTGTCTACAAATAAAATAAATAAAGTTGTAGGTATTTTAAATGGAACTTGTAATTATATTCTGTCTGAAATGGAATTCTCTAAAGATACATTTTCAAACGTTTTAAAAAAGGCTCAATCTTTAGGCTATGCAGAACCAAGAAATCCAAAATATGACTTAAATGGGTATGACACATTAGCAAAAGTTAGAATTCTTTCAGCTCTCGCTTTCAATAATAAAATTTCAAATAATAACTGTATGATGGATGGGATTGAAAATATTGAGCTTAAAGACATTGAAATTGCAAATAAATTAAATTTTAGGATTAAGTTATTGGGAATTACTGAGATTATTAATAATCGATTGTTTGAAAGGGTTCACCCATGCCTTGTCAAAAAAGACACTTACATAGGAAATATTAATGGCGTAATGAATGCTGTAATTCTGGAAGGTGTACCAGTTGGTCAAAGTGTATTACAAGGAGAGGGAGCGGGGCCTGCTCCTACGTCATCAGCATTAATGTCGGACTTGCTATCTATATTGAGAGGAAACGTTAAATATCCATTTGGATTACCGTACAGTAAAAGAAAAAGAATTAAATTTTATGATAAAAATAATTATTCAAACTCTTTATATTTAAGATTCGAAGTTAAAGATAAACCTGGGGTTCTATCTTCAATTACAAAAATATTTGCAAAAAATAAAATTTCCATTAAAAATCTCATACAAAATCCAGATAAAAAGAATAATAAAGCTTCTATTATCATTATTACACACAAAAATTCTGAAAAAAATTATAATAGTTTACTTTCTAATTTATCACATAATAAATTTATCATTAAAAAACCAACTTTTATTAGGATAGAAAAAGTTTAAATGCCTATAGATAAGAAATTCATAAACTCTTTTGTTAGAGCAACAGAAAGAGGAGCCTATGGTGCATCTTTGTTTCGTGGAAAAAATGATAAAATAGCAGCTGATCAAGCTGCTGTTGATGAAATGAGGAAAGTATTAAATGAAATCAATATGAAAGGAAAAATTGTTATTGGAGAGGGTGAAATGGATGAAGCTCCAATGCTTTATATTAATGAAAAAGTTGGAACTCAAAATGGTGAAGAATTTGATATTGCCGTTGATCCACTTGAAGGTACAAATTTTACTGCAAAAAATTTACCTAATGCTCTTTCAGTATTAGCTATTACTGAGCGGGGAAATTTATTAAAAGCTCCAGACATGTATATGGAAAAAATTGCCATTGGAGAAGGTTTCCCTGATAAGTTGTTAGATCTTGATTTTAGTATTGAAAAGAATATTAAACTACTAGCTGATGCAAAAAATACAACAATAGATAATCTTGTTGCTTGTATTATGGATCGTCCCAGACATAAAACTATCATAGATAAATTAAATGAAATGAATGTTAAAATAAATTTCATATCGGATGGAGATGTTTCTGGTGTATTGGAAGTTGCAAGTATAAACAAAAAAGCTGATATTTTTTTAGGTACCGGTGGTGCCCCTGAGGGCGTCTTGGCGGCCGCTGCTTTAGCGTGTTTAAATTGTCAAATGCAAACCAGGTTAGTTTTTGAGGATGAAGAACAAAAAGTTAGAGCCAAAAAATTGGGTATAGAAGATTATAATAAAAAATATGATATTAAAGATATGATAAAAGGTGATGTTATTTTTTGTGCTACCGGAGTTACTGATGGAGATATATTAAAAGGAATTAAAGATTCTAAAGATTCTTTTTTGTCAGAAACTTTTGTTTTACATAGAAATACAAATATTAACAAAATATTTAAGAACAAAATTTTAAAATGATTTCATCTTCAGTTAGCGGAAAAGACTGGATATTAAAAAAATTTTCTAATAACGACATAGAAAAAATCTCGGATCAAAACTCAGTAAGTCAAATAGTCGCCAAATTAATTTCTATAAGAAAAAATAAAATTAAAGATGTTAATGCTTTTTTAAAACCCACTATCAAAAATTTTTTACCAAACCCTCTTCGATTAAAAGACATGAAAAGTGCTATTGATAGAACTTTTTCTGCAATAAAGAACAATGAAGAAATTGGAGTTTTTGGAGATTATGATGTAGATGGTGCAACTTCTACTGCTTTATTATCTCGTTATTTTTTGCTAATTAAGAAAAAAACTCACATCTACATTCCAGACAGAAAGAGAGAAGGTTATGGACCTACTATCCCCGCATTAGAAAATCTAGTTAAAAAAAAATGTAAAATTATTTTTACTGTAGATTGTGGCACTTTATCTTTTGATCCAATTAAAAAAATTAAAGAAAAAAGTGTTGATATTATAGTTTTAGACCATCATCAGTCAGAAATTAATTTACCATCAGCCTATGCAGTCATTAATCCAAATCGGCATGATGACACTTCTGAACTAAATTATTTATGTGCTGCTGGAGTATGTTTTATGTTTCTTGTTGCTTTTAATAAAAAATTAAGAGATGAAAATTGGTTTCAAATGCAAAATATTAAAGAACCAGATATGCTAGATTTTCTCGACTTAGTTTCCCTTGGTACGGTCTGTGATGTTGTTCCTTTAATAGATTTAAATCGAGCAATTGTGTCTCAAGGTTTAAAAGTAATAAAAAAAAGATCAAACCTCGGTTTAAAAACTTTATCTGATCTATGTAATATCGATTCTTTTCCAAACACATATGACTTAGGATATAAGTTGGGGCCAAGAATAAATGCTGGCGGCCGAGTTGGTAAATCATCACATGGAGCAGAACTTTTAATTTCCGATAATCCACAAAGAACCTATGAAATAGCATTAGATTTAGAAAAATTTAATAAAGAAAGAAAAAGTATAGAATTTCTTTTATATCAAGAAGTTAAATCTAAAATTCAAAGTCATAGCAACAGTCCAATAATTGTTTTGGACGGTGAAAATTGGCACGAAGGTGTGATGGGGATTATAGCTTCAAGACTCAAAGATAAATATAACAAACCAAGTATATTAATTTCTACAGATAGCGAAATTGGTAAAGGTTCAGCCAGATCGATAGTTGGATTTGACATAGGAGCACAAATTATTAAAGCAGTGCAAATTGGGCTATTAATCAAGGGTGGGGGACATAAGATGGCAGGAGGATTTACTATAAAAAAAGAAAATATATATAATTTTAAAGATTTTTTAATAAATAATTTTAACAAATCTTATACGGACAAATTAGAAACTAAAAATTTATATATAGATTCAATAATTGCCCCAAGTGCTATAAATGAAGAATTTTTTAATGAGATTAATTTATTAGCACCCTTTGGTTCTGGTAATAACGAACCTAAATTTGTAATACAGAATTTGAAAATATTAAAATCAGAATTTATAGGAGAAAATCACATAAAATCAATTTTACTTGGCAACGACGGTTCAAAATTTAAGACTATGGCATGGAATGCAAAGAATACTGCTTTGGAACCTTTTTTAACAAAAAATATAAAAAACAAGATTAATATAGCGGGAAAAATGAAAGAAAATATATGGATGGGAGAAAAAAGAATTGAATTTGTTATTGAAGATATTTCGTTAAATTAACTTTTAAGATTTAAAAAATACTCCTTAAGATTTTTTTCATAATTTTCCCATGAATTTATTGATTTATTATTTATCTTATTTCTTATTTGTGCATCACTAGCAGTTACAATTGCTCTTTTGTTTTTATAGAAGTTTAGACAATTGTCATCCCATTCTAAATTACAATTTGCTAATAACTCTTTTATTTTATTTTCTGTATTGTTGATTAAATCTTCATAACAAATACTAAAAATTTGATTAGGTAAAACGACATTCCAATGAGTCATTAGATCTTCGTAAAGATTATAATATTCAACTATTTCTTTTAAGTCATAAGCATAACTAATTTTGCTATATGGAAAGTGATTCTTAAAAATTGATAAAATATTATCTTTAGAGTTTCTCTTGCAATGTATAATTTTTGAATTTGGCAGCATAAGTTTTATAAAGCCAATATGCAAGAAATTAAGAGGTAACTTATCTGTTATAAAAGATTTATTACTAGAAATATTTTTTATTTTATTAACATATTCATTACCCATTTCTTTTAAATTTTTGTCATCTAAATTTATAATTTCGCTTGTTAAAGATTCCATGTAATTTTTTCCTAGATTTAGATTTAATATTTTGGGTAAAAATTCAATTTCACCTGCACCAAATACTTTATTGTGAGATGAGATTATTTGTTCTACTAGAGTGGTGCCTGATCTCGGCATTCCTAATATAAAAATTGGAGATTTATCCATGCAACCAACATTTTTTAATTTATTAAATAAATCTACTTTAAAAAAATTTTTTATTCTTTCAAAGTTATACTTTTCATCGCTTATTGAAAATTTTATTATTTGTCTTTGCAGAAAATTTCCTTCTTTGTAAAACTCAAAAGATTTTTCGAAAGATTTAATATCTTCGTGTGCTTTTCCTAAAGCAAAAGATAAATCAACACTATTGCCACCGTTGTTCGTTTTAATTTCATTATATAATTTTAATAATAGTTTTATATGTTCATCTTCTTTAGTTTTGTATTTTTTGATTCTGCTCAAAGATCTGTGAGCAGGATAAAATTTAGGATTAATTTTAATTGTTGCATTAAAAGCATTTTTTGCTTCATCAAAATTTCCCATGTTTGTTAAATGAATTCCTAAATTATAAAATGCCCAATAAAATTTTGGATTATTCTCTATGGCCTTCTTATAACTTGTCTCACATTCATCATATCTATTCGTGGAACGATACAGATTCCCTAAATTATTATATGGTTCAGGCATATTTGATTGGTATTGGATTGCTTTTTTATAATATTCTTCAGCCTTTGAATATTCTGATCTCGATTTATAAATACTACCTAAATTATTATAAATCATTGCAAATTCCGGATTGACTTTAAGTCCATGTTCGTAGCATTTGATGGCTTCTTCGATCTTATTTTGATCACTTAATATTAAACCTAATATATTATAGAGTAATGCAATTCTTGGATTCGCTTTAATTAGTTTGTTTGCTGTAATTTCCGCTTTTTCTAATTGTTTTGCTTTATATAGATCTACTAAAAATTGAATTTCTTTTTGTAAACTTTGCATGTTTGACTATATATATATTTTATTAATAAAATTTATCATTATTGCTCATTGTAACAATGTTAAATATATAATAGATACAAAGTGATTTTAATAGGTCCCATCGTCTAACGGTTAGGACAGATGGTTTTCAATCATCTAATCGGGGTTCGATTCCCCGTGGGACCGCCACAAATGATATAGCTAATCAATAAAAAACAAGTGAACTATTATTTTGTCTATTTAATTGGAAGTATAAAAAGTAGAAAATTAAAGACTTATGTTGGATATACAAATAATTTAAAAAATAGATTAAATAAACACAATAGCGGAAAGGGAGCAAAAAGCACAAGGGGTAGGAGATGGAAAATTTTTTACTACAAAAAATATAAGAATAAAAACAAGGCTATGTCTTACGAATATTATTTAAAAAATAACAACAAACTAAGAAAAAAGATAATTACTAAATTTCTTTCCACCAATCCGATTTGATATCTTTATTATTGCTAAAACCATAATAGCTATTTTCATAAATAGTTTTATCTGGAGCTATACAAATTTTATTTTTATTAGTAGATAAATATGCACCCCAATAATGAAATGTGCTTGGGGATAAAACAAAGTGTTTACATTGACTCATTAAAAAAAGGTCATATGCGGGGTCTTTTTTCAGATTTTCGTTTACAAAAATAAATTTATTTGATGGAAAATAATCTTTAAGTTTATCAAAATTATTAGACCACAAGAAATATTTTGGATTTTTTAATACTCTATCAAAATATTCAACTCCTCTTTTTGTTATATCAATATTATATTTTAAAAATTTATTATTTAATTCATTCAAATTTTTATGTCCTTCGGATGCTAAAAATCTTTCTTGCCTAATATGTATTGATACCGAATTTGAATCTTTTATTTCGTTAATAAAGGAGCTGTTTTGAAGTTGTATATTTTCTTTAAAAGTAAATTCCTTTAATAGATCATCTTTATGATTTAAAAAATATTTTTCAGATTGAAAATAACCCTCAATATAAATTTTTTTAGAGAAATTTATATTTAATTGCTCAGGGTTATAATATGTAAGTTTATTTTTATCTTTTTTTTCAATTAAAAATATTTTATCTTTTTTTATTATGTTGATCTTCTGTAAAACTTTTCTTTTAATTCGACCTGTATATCCTAAAAATTTATATTTTTTTTCAATTATAGGAGCGGTAATTCTAAAATTATTTAACCCATACTTATATCTTTTATAAAAACCACTTTCGTCATCGACATAAAGTTTTGCATTATTTTTTTTTGCAAAAACATACGCTGTTGCGTAAGTAAACAATTGATTTCCAAGACCATTTCCAAGTCTAACTATGACAATTTTCATATCTTTATTTTACTTAAAGCATTATTTTTAAATATATTTGCTTCTTTAATATATCTTCTTACCATTTGTGTTGTTTTGTGTCCTGTCATAGCCATAATACTTCTTTCGTCAGCACCTGACTCAGCTGATGCTGTTGCAAAACCTGATCTTAAACTATGTCCGGAGTAATTTTTATTTTCTATACCAGCTAAATCAAGATAATTCTTTAATAACAATGCTACCGATTGATCTGACAACCTTTTTTCATTTAATTTGTAACTTTTTGAAAATTTTCTAAACAAAGCTCCTGACTTTATGTTTGATATTTCTATCCATCGCTTCAAATGCAAAACTGGACAATATTCGTGATTATTAAAGAAGGGTAGTCCTTTTATCATTCCTTCTCCAAATTGATCAGTTTTTGATTTTTTTATGAATATTTTTACGCCTTCCGTAACAAATTCTAAATCTTCATAATCAATTGAAACTAATTCTTGTCGCCTAAATCCTCCACTAAACCCAACCAAAATAATTGTTTTATCTCTTATTTTTTTAATTTCTTCACTGTTTTCTTTATTTATTGCATTAATTATAGATTTTAACTGATTGATAAGAATAGGTTTTTTTCCTCTTTGAAAGCTTCCTTTTTTTCTTTTAATCCCCATTAAGTTTTCAATAATCAAAGGGTGTTTGGTATCAAGATAATGTCCTTTTAACTTATGAATAACTCCTATTGAAACAATTCTTCGTCTTAATGTGCTTAATTTAGTATCTTTTATTGATAAATGAGTAAGATACAAAGAAACTACTTTTGGTTCACTTGGTAGGGATTTAAATCCATTCTTTTGGCAAAAAGCCCCAAAATCTTTAAAATCTGATTTGTACGCTCTAATAGTATTCGTTGCCTTAGAGTTTTTAAGGTTGTTTAGCGTTTCCTCATGTAGTGCTTTTATATCAGTTATTAATTCATTCATGCTTATTACTATTGATAACAATTAATTATCATTAGTAATATATTAGATGATTTTTAAAGTCAAGTAGTTAAATATAAAGCAATGTTTAAATCTCGTAAAAGAATTATATTGGATCGCGGTCCCAGCTGGCCAGATTATGATAAAGCCGAGCCATTTATGGTGAGGTATTATCCTTTATTGCGTAAAAGACCTAAATGGTTCCCATTTAATATATTAATTCATCATATATTAAAGAGTGATAGAGGAGATCTTCACGATCATTACTGGCCTTATATTACCTTTATTTTAAAAGGAGGATATTGGGAAACTAATGAAAAAGGCACTTTTTGGAGGGGTCCTGGCTATATGGGCCTTAGAAAAAGCAGTGGCAGGCACAGTTTGAGGCTGCCAGAGGGTAAAACTGCATGGACTTTGTTATTTGTTGGACCAAATAAAGGATCGAAAGAACATGCTAAATATCAAAAAAATAGATAAAATTGACCCTTTTTTACTTCAAAAACCCTTATTTTTAGCCGTTTTTTGATCATTAAACTATTTTTTTGTA
>CEUZ01254394.1_pt1 | contig 10379 bp, 9 predicted proteins | sample 361511 | NCBI WGS metagenome assembly CEUZ01 (sample SAMEA2622822, study PRJEB7988) | marine metagenome | biome: marine biome (ENVO:00000447); feature: surface water layer (ENVO:00002042); material: "saline water (ENVO:00002010), including plankton (ENVO:xxxxxxxx)" | depth 5 m | reverse complement strand
ATACACAAACAGATGTAAGAGGCCCTTATGGAGTTTCTAATGTAATGGATGGTGAAAAACAAGGACGAGGGTTTATTCCACCAGGATCCACACCAAGTGGATTCACTAAAGATATGGATTTGTTACATAATAAATCAGAATTTGAAATTGGTGGAGATTTAACACGAACACCATTATCATATGAAATGGCTGGAGTAACTTCAACTTTATCTTACGGAGAGGTAACAAAAAAAGAACTTAATCTTGAACCACAAGCAAAAGGAGCTTATGGAACAAAAGTATTACCAATATCTACATACACGAGTAGACAACCAATTGAAGATATTCCTTTTGGTGAAGTTGGTGGTAGTAATACTTACTATGGTAGTCTTGAACCATTATCAAGTAGAACATCAAAATTTCAACAACCAGATGGTTCATATACTACTCCAGAAGAACCATTATTTGAAGGTGGACAGAGAACATTTATAATACCTGCAGCATATCCAAAAAATACGACTGCATATACAATTGATACTCAAATAGGTTGGAGTTATCAAAATAAATTTTTAGAATCACATGGTACTGCGTGGAGAGGATTTGGATTACGAACTACATTAGAAAGTCAAATGGATACAGCAACATTTTCTGATGTTGTTCCTGAATGGTATCCAACACCACCAACTGGAGCTGTTCAAACACCACATCCTATAAACAAAATTTATTTAAATAGTGAACCTAATTATGGTGCACCAAGTTCGTTAGAAATTCAATTTTTACAAAATTATGGAATCACAAATGGTATATGGCCATATAAAGTTCTTGGGTTTACAGGAACTCATCCACTTATTAGAAAGGATATAGGAGAACGATATCCTGCAGGTGGTGGTCTTTCAGATTGGATAGCAACTCAAGCACAAAGAACAACGGAAGATTTTGATAGAATACAAGGTTGGTTAGGAACACCTAAAGGTGAGTTGTGGATAGGAAAACAAAATATTTTACAAGAATTAAATCCACGAGAAGAAACAAGACAATTTAGTTTAGATGGTGTTATAGCTTCTATTCCACCATTTCTTCATGGAAAACGACACATTACAGCTTTTGGTGGTGAAACTTATATGGATACTGCAGATTTTGGACCAATATTTGAAGGTGATAAACCAGATGATGGTGGGGGAACATTTAGGTCTATGTTAGAAGGTAAATTTCCTAAATTAGTAGGACCACTTAACACTCTCGATACAGGAATGGATAAGATTACTGCAGGATTAGATAAAATAGGTGATTCATTGGGATTGATTGATTTTAATGGAGTTGGTGCTGGTGGTAGATTAAAATTTTTAACAGATAGATTTATATGGGATGGTGGTCCTACCGATAAAACACTTTTTGGGTTTAATTTAACTAAAGGTTTAAATAATAGTTCACCATTTGGACGACCACCAAAAATACCAACTCAATATGTAAAGAGTCAGGCAGGTACTTACGGTGGTGGAGATGCACATAAAAATGTAGTGAGTTCTGATCCAACTAAATATAATTCTGTTTTACAAAAATATCAAACACTTGCATATGGTGATTTAAGAATACAACAAGGATATGATAAAAAAGGTCCAGAGGCGTTATTATCACCTGGAGAAAGAGGTGGTGATGGACTGGATCTTGCTCATGATGCAAAAAGATTTCGTTTGGATGGTAAAGATATTGTTGATTCAATAGGACATCAAGGACTACCATTAGATCCAGATATATATGAACCAGTGTTGGATACTGAAGAGGATGGTGCAAATCTTGGTATAATCAAAAAAGGACCAGAAAATAAATATCAAAATCAATTAACAGATAGACTCAATATATTACCTTATGGTTTGGATAATATTGATGATCCTGATTTTATAAAATTTAAATTTAAAGATTTAGTAAATGGAAAGTTTATAGTATTTAGAGCAATATTAAGTGGTATATCAGATGCAATTAGTCCAGAATGGAGTGGAACGAGATATATAGGTCGTCCTGACCAAGTTTATGTTTATCAAGGTGCAGAAAGAAAAGTAAATTTTAATTTTGAAATCTATCCAAAAACAAAACAAGAATTTCCCGTATTGATGGAGAAATTAAATTATCTTGTTGGTTTATGTTACCCAAGTTTTACAGAAGGTAATAGAATGATAGCACCATTTATAGAATTAACACTTGGTGATATGTTTAAGAATACTCCTGGTTTTCTTGATAGTTTAAGTATCGATGTTGATGATGTTAGTACTTGGGAAATAGAAGATGGATTACAATTTCCAAAACACATAACTTGTACTTGTAGTTTCACTTATGTTGGAAAATACTTACCATCAACTCTTGGAAAACATTATGAATTAGATTGGTTAGATGATAAAGGATGGAATAGTAGTAAAGATGGTGCAGGAGCAACCTATGGAACTTTTAGAGCAGCAAGTGAAAAAGATCCAGGTACTGAAGGAAAATATCCAATAAAAGATAGACCAGAAAGAAAAGGACCTATGAGTAATTTATTTGATAAATTAAAAGAGACAAGAGAAACAAATGCCGAGTCGATATAATCATACAAGAATAAAAATACGGAAAGATGGGAAAAGAGTTCTTAGACCGACTATTTACCCTAAAATTCCAATCCGTGATAGTGATATTTTTATTTATCCTAAGTTTGGTGATAGATTAGATAATCTTGCACAAAAATATTATAATGATGTTTCGTTGTGGTGGATTATAGCTAAAGCAAATAATTTAGATGCAGCACATATAGGTCTTGAAGTAGATGAACAAATTAGAATTCCAATAGAAATAGAACCCATTCTCAATGATTTGAGAGACATGGCGTTTTAATAATAAAATGATCACATTCCTACCCATACATAAAAAGATTCAAAAAACTTTGTATCAAAAAATAGATATGCTATCTAAGGATAATTCAATTTCCATAGGCACAAATGTAGTTAAACCAACTCAAAATGGTAGTGTTCCACCACCAAATGAAAATTATATGTTTTCAAGGGCAGTTTTTACGAGGGCCGTTTCATTCACACCAGTAAATGGAAATGAACCAGTTGTTTTGATGGGTGGAGAATTAAATAGTTCTGGAAATATGGCAACTGCATTTTCTACTGCTGCAAATCATGGTATGCATCTTGGACTCATGGGTGGTAATGTGTCAGATTATGATTACCAGTATGATAGAGGTGGTAAATATAATCGTCTCTCCAATGGAGCGACTGATGGTAGTATGCCATACAGACCAATGCCAGGTATAAAAGATATACAAATACAATATCAAGGTGGTGGAATGAAAATAGGTGCAACAAGAACTGCTGAAATGAATTGGACTTGTTGGACTTGGGAAGAATTAAATAGATTAATTCCACATTTTTTACATCATGGTAGAACAATTTTATTGGAATGGGGATGGACTGGAGAATCAACCACATTAAGAGAGGTTAAACCATATCCACTTTTTACTAAAGATGAAAATAATCATTTAAAATTTAATTTAAATCACGATGATAATACTGAATTTGGAACTAAAGATATAATTTCAAAATTACCAAGTTATATTTTAAAACAGAATGGACAATATGATGCCATGTTGGGTATTATACAAAATTTTACTTGGACAGTTAGAGATGATGGTGGATTTGATTGTACAACTACATTGATTACACCTGGAGTATCTACTTTACAACAAAATTTTAAATCGACTGGAGAAGAGAATCTGTCATTTTTACCTGTTTTAGCATCTCCAGTTCCAGGATGGTTTAACGATACTTCTGTAATGAAAACACCAGATATGTTTCATGGTGAATTACTTACAGAAGAAACTTTTACTGAAGCATCAGATAGTAAAGTAAAGACAAAATTACCTAATCAAATGTTCAAAAAATTAATGCCATATGTTAATTTTAAAAATTTTATAGCAGATTTACCAGACCAATGTATGAATAATTATCAGGCTAACGATTCTACAAGAACTTCAGCAAGTATAATTATGATTAAACCATTTAAATTTTCAATGCACGCAGTTACGGGTGGTGACTTTAGAAGTGGTATAAAACCTGTCTTTGTAGACCCTGCAGTATATAATCCTGACGCTCCAGAAGGACAATCTTATCAACCATTATTTGTTACTTGGGGATGGATTGAAGATAATGTGTTGAGTAGATTTTTTAGTTCAATTGGTAGGGATTCAGAAAATAATTTAAAAACAATCGGTTTTTTTAGAAGTATTGAACATCTATATGCAGATGATGGAACAGAAATTACAAAAGTAGATCGTGATAATTTGGATTTTGATAAAGGAAATTTTCCACAATCAACTAAAATAAGACGTTCAACTAAAATGTTGACCGCAGATACTTCTAAGTGGATTCTTTTCAATGATGATACTGTTAGTGAGAAAATACTACAAAATGTAATTCAAGGTGATGAGGGAAAAGAACGGGCAAATGTAAGAAGATTTAGTCCTAAGTTTAACTCTAATGTAGGTGGAGATATAGGTGGAGATAATAATGAAGGACTTTGTAAAGAGAATGAAGGATTTTTACGAAATATATATTTTAATGTAAATTGGTTAGCAGAAGTAATGAGTGGGGCAAGTAGTATTCAAGATGCAGTAATGAGTGTTTGGGATGAATTTGCTGTTACTTATGGAGGAGTTCATAGATTTAGAATAGAAATAGAAGATGATGGAAATCAAGTGGTTATTCGAGATATGGGTTATCAAGGAATGACAATCAAAGATTTGATAGCTAGTGTATCAGAAAATAAAACAAAAAAAGATGGTTCTCCTGGTGATATGAATAAACTTTTTGAATTTCCAACTTGGGAAATGGGATCAATAGTAAAAAGTCAAAATATAAGTGCGAAAATACCAACAAGAATGCAATTAGCAGCAATGTATGGTTCTAATAATCCAAATGGTATAATGGCTAAAGATACTGGTGGTGATTATGATACTTTATCTGCTTTAGCTTGGGGAAGATTAAATAAACCAAAACTTCCTGAAGATGCAAATGATGAAACATTAGAACAATGGAAACGAGCACACCATGAGGACCTTATTTCAGGAAAATGGGATTCACCTAATTTACATAATAGGTCATTTGGAGTGGCAAATGCAAGTCCAGGTCAAAAGATATATGTAGGTGAGGGAGATGGAAATCCACAACCAATAAATAATGGAACGGTAGTATATCCTACAGTTTTTAATGAGATTAAAGCATCACAGAAAAAGGAAGTTATACGAAGAATAAAAAATAAAAAAGATGAAATTGGTGAAGAAAGTTTTTCTGTAGATAGAGGTGGACGGAGAAAGACCTTTTGGGAAGGAGTTGCAGATACTTTTCCAGGAAAAATTGGACAAGCGGCTGTTGCAAAAGGGGCAGATTTACTTGGAATAATGTCCGAAGAAGAAGCTCTAATGTTGGGTACAGTAGACCTTGATGCAGCAAAATCAATATGGCAAACATTTGATCCTAAGGTTATAGGCACTAATAAAGATGGTGAATTTACAAGTATTTTTAATAGTATGTATATACAATCTTATAAAAATGATGCACCACACACAATAACATACCGCGGAACTGATAGAAGCATCAGAGCGGTCAAAACATACAATGATACAGAAGGACAAGCGGTTGTATTTAGTATGAAGTTGGGTGGTGAATATTTAACTGTGATGAAAGCACATATGCAAGGTGATTCAACAGGAGTTGGAAATAATACAGATCCAATTGTACCGATAGATTTTGAATTAGAAATTGATGGAACAGGTGGTATATTTCCAGGAAACTCATTTCAAAGTTCCTATTTACCAGAACAATATAAAAAACAAACTTGCTTTCAAGTTATTGGTGCATCACACACCATATCTCCTGAAGGTTGGACTACTAATATAAAAGGACAAATTAGAGTTGCTATGAGAGATATGAAAGAGGAAAAACTTAAAGATGCTAAAAACAATCCAACAGCAACAAATATGACAGATATGACTTCTGATGAAAAAGAAAATCATGTTGCAAATCAGATTTCTGGTGATGTTGGTAAAAATACAAATCCAATAATGGATTCAGCAAATAGACAAGGTGCAGAATTAATGAAGAAACTGGGATATACACCACCTACAGAAACACCAACGGGATTTGAGTCTTATGGTGGCGTTCAAGGATATATGGAACAAATGGGCGAGGCTCCTGATGTTAATAGAGAACCAATGAAGTCAATGGGATTTCAAGAAAGTTCTATGATTTTAAATTGGATGGAAGCAAATGGAATAGAACCTGGAAAACCTGTTTCAGATGATTTTATGGAAGCATTCAATGAACATATTTATCAAGGTAGTAATCCTTATGGAATAATTGATTGGAATGGGGCAGTAAATAATTGGAGTCAAACAGTTACAGAAGTTGTAAACACGGCACCATCTTGGACAACTGCAGCCACAATGGGTTCTGCTAATAGAATATTTAGAAGGTCAGGAGGATTGGCAGGTGAAACTTTTGAGTGGGATGGTAAATTATGGAAATCTTGGTAGGAAAATATTATGTCATCATTTAATTTTGGTTCAATAGAAAGAGTAAAGAGTGGATTTATTACAGGTAAATTTGAATTTGTATATTCAGATGATTTCCCAGTAAAAAAAGGTATACCATATTCTATTTTTTACACTACAGATAAACGTGAAAGATTTGTGATAGATTTTGGTAGAACTTGGCAAGAGATATTTGTTGGTAATCCCAAGAAACATTATACTACTTTTCAATCTTATACTACCGCAAAAGGTGGTGAAATTGAAAGAGAGAAATATGTAAGACCATCACGACCAGTTATAACTGAGGATATGAGAAAAAAGGGAATAATAAAAAGATATTTTGTAAGTTATCATTTTGATAACGAGACAAATCTATTTGAGATTAGTAAAAAAGATTATAGTAAGAATTTAGTTTTTTATAAAAAAGCGTCTTTAGATTGGAAATTAACAGGTAATAAACAAGAAGTTAAAGAACACAATGAAGAACAACTTGAAATGGGAGAAGATATCTTGAGGGGAATGAGATATCTTTTAAATCCACTTGAGTTTTATGTAGAAGAAATAACAGAAGAACAGATTTTAAATAAAAAACTTGAAAATTTATTACATAATCCACATACATATGAACATCAATCTGATGCGATGAATGTAGCAAACGCACTTGGGTTATCTGGAACACATACAATGCCAGATGGAACTATTATGCCAGGGGCAACACATCAAGAATATCTTGATGCACTTAGAAGAAATGAAGAAATAACCACAAGTAGTGGTACAACAATTTCTACTCAAAATTTAAGAAGAAATTCTGGATATTAATTGTATTTTGAGGATTTAATTTAATATATATAAATAAAGGTTATAGTTGATGATTATATGGTTTACAGGACAGCCAGGTTCAGGAAAGACGACACTATGTGAAGCACTAAAAAAATATTGGTGGTTTATGAAAGATAAATGTATTCATATCGATGGTGACGATATTCGAAATATATTCCAAAATAAAAATTACAATTTCGATGGTAGAGTAAACAATATTAAGACAGCTCAAAATATTGCAAAATTTTTACATAATAAAGGTTATAGGGTTTTAGTTTCATTAGTTTCACCTTATAGAAAATTACGAGAAGAATTAGTAGGCCAAGACATTTATCAAGTTTATTGTCATACAACAGAGATTCGTGGTAGAGAACATTTTTTTGTAGAGAATTATGAACCACCAACCGAAAATTTTATAGATATGGATACAACGGATAAATCAATAGAGGAGTGTGTAGATGAAATACTCAATGTTTGTAGGTAGATGGCAAGGATTACATGATGGTCATAGATGGTTATTTGACCAACAACTTAAAAAGGGAAAAAGCATACTTATATGTATCAGAGATTGTCCGTTAGATGATCCTGATGAAGAAAACGAATTTATAGCAGAAGAAATAATGGGACATTTGTCCGAAGAATATCGTGATGAGATATTAGAGGGTAAGGTAAAGGTAATGATTATTCCTGATGTAGAAAGTATTAATTATGGTAGAGATGTTGGTTATGAAATTATAGAACATAAACCACCAGAAAATATTAAAAAAATTAAAGGACGAGAATTAAGAAAGGAGAAGTGATGGATTTAACATGGTTTTATTTCATTTGTTTTCTTTCCGCTACAATATTATGGAAAGATCACAATGGAACATTAGAAGAATCATTAGATAATTTTGAAAAAAAGATTGGGTTATATACATATGTGGATACAACAGAAGAAGTTGATGCACCATATTATATACCACCGATAAGTGAACCAATAGATAGCTCATTTATATTACCCGATAGTTTAAAAAGGAAAAATTAAATAATGAAAATTGATGTATTAGATAAAGGTTATATTGAGGTTGTAGATTCTCTCGGAGATGACCTAACTCCAGTAAACGCAGCTCGTGTATCATTTGGTGGTCGTAGTGAAAAATTCGAAGAAAAAGACAGACGATTATCCAAATTTCTAATCAAACACAAACACTTTAGTCCATTCAGACACCAACACGTGATGATGATTATCAAGGCACCTGAATTTGTGATGAGACAATGGTATAAGCATGTTGTGGGTATTGAAACCACATCTAATCATCCAACGAAAGACCATGCTTGGAATGAGATTAGTGGTCGTTATGTTGCTTATGAGGATTTTTATATACCAGATAATTACAGAGCTCAATCGGATGATAATAAACAAGCAAGTGATGGTGTGGTAGATGACCAAGATGGTGCATCAGCACTATGGAAAAAATCACAATCTACTGCTATTAAGTGTTATCGAGAAATGTTAGATATGGGAATGGCAAAAGAACAAGCCAGAAGTATTCTACCATTAACAGTTTATACACAAGTTTGGTGGACAGCATCATTTCAATCTATAATGAACTTTATAGAACTTAGAGATGAACCAACATCACAAGTAGAAATTCAAGAATATGCAAAAGCAATGAAAAAAATTATGTTAGAAGTATTTCCCGAAACTACTAAACTATGGAGTGAAATTTATTTGAATGAGGATTAGAAGTAACACATATCAAAAAGTTTGTCATTTAATATCAAATAATATTCGTGATTTAGTAAGAACTCACTCTAATCCAGTATTGGGTTTAGCAACAGGTTCAACACCGATTGGAATTTATCAAGAACTATCTAAGATGAGAGATACAAATTTTTCTGATACGATTACTTTTAATCTTGATGAATATGTTGGATTAAATGGGTGGCATCCACAATCATATAATCATTTTATGTATGAACACCTATTTGGTAATTTAACATTTAAGAAACGATTTTTTCCAAGTCTAAATGGAGTAGATTTATATGATGATTTAATAGAAGCCTATGGTGGTATAAATATTCAGATATTAGGTATTGGAACTAATGGACATATAGCATTTAATGAACCACAAACACCAAGAAATTCAAAAACTCATGTAGTAGATTTAACAAAGAATACAATCAAAGATAATAGTAGGTTTTTTGATTCAATAGATGAAGTTCCTACTCAGGCAATAACAATGGGAATAGATACTATTATGAAAGCTAAAAGAATTTATTTAGTGGCACAAGGTAGTCATAAAAAAGAAATTTTAGAGAGGGCGGTTCATGGAGAAATAACTCCTGAAGTTCCTGCCTCATTTTTACAAGAACATCCAAACTGTGAGGTATTTTATAGTGATTGACAAGATAATGATTGTGGCACATCCAGATGACGAAGCACTCTTTGGTGGTGCGGAGTTATTGTCACATCCAAGTGAATATAAAGTTGTAGTGATAGATGAGTATCATAATGATATTAGACGGAGAGAATTTTTAGATAGTATGAGATTCATTGGGATTTCTGAATATGAACATTGGACAGGATTTAAAGGTGGTGAAGATTACCATAGAGAGAAATTAATTTACGAATTATTGAGGGTTTTAAGAGAAAGAAAATACACAAAGATAGTAACACATAATACAAATGGTGAATATGGTCACCCAAGACATAGGGCCTGTCATGATATATTAGCACATCTAAGACCTGAAAAGTTATGGGTATTTGGTCGTGGTGATAGATTGAGTGATGAAATGATAGAGAAAAAACGAAAATTATTACAGGTATATCAAAGTCAAGTTGGAGTATTAGATTGGTTTAATCCTTGGAATGAAACATTACGGAAATTTAAATGAATGGTTGGATATTATACAAAAATAATGTAAAAGAATCTTATGAAACTCTAAGACTTGTAGAAGAATTTGAGAAACAAGGAATTAAAATTCGTGTAGTCAATCCACAAGATGTAGATATTTTTGTAGATAGAGATGATAGAAAAAG
>CEUZ01135181.1_pt1 | contig 10382 bp, 12 predicted proteins | sample 361511 | NCBI WGS metagenome assembly CEUZ01 (sample SAMEA2622822, study PRJEB7988) | marine metagenome | biome: marine biome (ENVO:00000447); feature: surface water layer (ENVO:00002042); material: "saline water (ENVO:00002010), including plankton (ENVO:xxxxxxxx)" | depth 5 m | reverse complement strand
ACAGAAGCAAAACGAACATAAGCTACTTGATCTAAATTTGCGAGACCTTCCATGATAAATTTACCTATGGTGCTTGTCGGTATTTCATTTTCACCCAAACCCTCCAAATTTCTTACAATATTTGATATAAATTTATCTATATTTTCACTAGTTATTGGCCTCTTTCTTAAGGCTATAGTTATAGACTTTGTAATTTTGTCTCTGTCAAAAGGTGCTCTACGACCATTAGTTTTAATAACAGTTAATTCCCTAAATTGTACTCTTTCAAATGTTGTGAAACGTTCTTTTCTTTCGCAAGAGCAAACTCTTCTTCTTCTTATTGCGGTGCCATCTTCTGTTGGTCTAGAATCTACCACCGACGTATCTTGTTTTCTACAAAAAGGACAAAGCATATTTTATTTTTTTAGTAAATGGTTATATATAGGAAATTTAGAGCAAAGTAATATAACTTCTTTTCTAACTTTTTCTTCAGTTTCACTATTGTCCTGAGGGTTTTTTGACAAACCTTCAATGACTTTAGTAATTAGTTCACCAACTTTTTTAAATTCATTTAGACCAAAGCCTCTTGTTGTAGCGGCCTGAGATCCCAGTCTTATTCCTGAAGTAATTGTAGGTTTAGCTGTATCAAAAGGAATACCATTTTTATTACATGTAATATTTGCTTTACACAAACTTGTTTCCGCATCCTTACCTGTAACCTTAAAAGGTCTGAGATCAACTAACATTAAATGTGTATCTGTACCTCCTGAAAAAATTTTAAATCCATTGTTCTTAAGCGTTTCTGATAAAATTTTGGCATTGTCAAGAACTGATTTTATATAATCTTTAAATCTGGGTTGTAAAGCTTCTTGGAAAGCTACAGCTTTAGCGGCAATAACATGCATTAAGGGACCACCTTGATATCCAGGAAATACAGCTGAATTAATTTTTTTAAATATGTCTTCACGATTAGTTAAAATAATTCCACCCCTACCACCTCTAAGAACTTTGTGTGTAGTAGATGTAACAACGTCTGCATGATTTACTGGATTTGGATAACCTTTTCCAGCAACTAGCCCAGAGAAGTGTGCCATATCTACCATTAAATAAGCATTAACTTTTTCAGCTATTTCCTTAAATTTTTTAAAATCTATAATTCTAGAATAAGCACTACCACCTGCTATAATTAATTTTGGTTTATGTTTTAATGCTAACTCTTGTATTTGTTTATAATCTATAAGGCCAGATTCCTTATCAACATCATAATGAAAAGAATTAAGCCATTTACCCGACAAAGCTACTTTGGCTCCATGTGTAAGATGTCCCCCTGAATTTAAACTCATACCAAGTATTGGGTCACCTGGATTTAAAAGCGCAAGATATACTGCTCCATTTGCTTGAGCACCTGAATGAGGTTGTACATTAGCAAATTTGCAATCAAATAATTTTTTTACTCTTGAAAGGGCTAATTCTTCTGCCTTATCTACAAATTCACATCCACCATAATATCTTTTGGATGGATAGCCTTCTGCATATTTGTTTGTCATGATTGATCCTTGTGCATCCAGAACTGCTTTTGAAACTATATTTTCGGATGCTATTAACTCAATATGTTGTTGCTGCCTTTCAAGTTCAAGTTTTATGGAATTATATAAATCAGGGTCAGTAAAAGATAAGTCTTTATCAAAAAAATTTTCGTATGAATTAGACATATATTTATTAAAGTTTACCATAACTATATTTTTTTTACTCTACGTAAATGACGACCTCCATCAAAATTAGTTCTAGTAAACACTTCAACGCATCTTAGTGCAAGATTTTTTTTAGTCAATCTTGCTCCTAAAGCCATTACATTGGCATTGTTATGTTTTCTACTTAATTTGGTAGACTTTAAATCATAACACAGAGCTGCTCTTATATTTTTGTGTTTATTTGCTGTCATATCCATGCCTATGCCTGAACCACAAACTAATATGCCAAAAAACTTATTACCATTTTTCATTTTTTTTGAAAGACGATGAGCTAAATCAGGATAATCAACTGATTTATTGCTATATGTTCCTAAATCAAAAAACTTTTTCTTTCTTTTGATTAAAAATTTTTTAATATTTTCTTTGAGTTCAAATCCTGCATGGTCAGATGCAAGAATAATGCTTTTTTTTTTCATTTTTCTATATTTTGTCGAAGCACAGTTAAATATTAGTGTCTATATATAGTATTAAAATTTATACTACAATATTTTGATTTTAACTAATAAGGATTAGTTGAATTTATAATCAGGTAAACAAGCTACTAAATGGACTCTATTTTCCTCACCACCATTAAAGGCATTATGGTACTTAACATTATTTGTAATATAAACCGAACCATCGGCCGGAAGGTGTTTTGCCACATTTTCTATAACCATCATGCACCCAGGATTAGTTATTATAGGAACATGAAGTCTTGGCTCGGGATCTCTATGCCAGCTTAATGTTGACCTAGGTTCTTTTAGTAAAATTCTAAGACGACCTAGAGTGAATTTCGATGATAAGATTTTATAAACTTCTTCAAAATAAGTATTTTCAAAATCTTTTACAAATTCTGTATACAGTGTTTCATCTAGAATTTTATCTCGAATAAATTCTTTGCCCGATTGATTTGGCTTAGTCCAATAAACTCCTCGAGCAAAATTACCTTGGGTAGATTCGGGCTTTCCTGGAATTTGGTTCAAACAAATTGCAGCAAAATTTTTTATCCCATTAGCTGTGTCATATTTTTTAATACTCAAGACTTGATTTAAGGCTTGTCTAAGTTTGGTGATATCAAATTTTAAATCTTTAACTGTGTGGAAATCTTCAAAGTTATTCATAAGTGCTATTTTAATACAATATTTTCAATTTACATCAATAATTATATGCTTAATAGGTTGGATTTGTCGCAATAGAATTATAATTTAGAATAATATAAACTTAAAATTGAAATGAGAATGATTATCACGTGAAAAATATTGGTTTATATCCCAACGTAAGACTGCGAAGAAACAGAAAAAGTGACTGGACAAGAAGGTTAGTTCAAGAAAACACCCTTTCATCAAATGATCTTATATGGCCTATATTTATTAGAGAAGGAAAAAATGTAAAAGAACCCATTACTACGATGCCTGGTGTCTTTAGATATAGCTTAGACAAAGTAGAAAAACTTGTAGAAAGAGCTATAAAAAATAAAATTCCTATGATTGCTCTATTTCCTAATACCCCAATCTCTAAAAAAGATGCAAATGGTTCGGAAGCCTTTAATAAAAAAAATCTTATATGCAAAGCGCTCAAGTTAATTAAGAAAAATTACAAAGAAATAGGTTTAATGTGTGATGTTGCTCTTGATCCTTATACTACACATGGACATGATGGTGTTTTAAAAAATAATTATGTAGATAATGACGCAACAATTAAAGTTTTAATAAAACAATCCTTAATACAAGCTGAAATGGGCTGTGATGTTATAGCACCCTCGGATATGATGGACGGAAGAGTTGGTGAAATTAGAAAAGCTTTAGATAAAAATGGTTTTGAATTAGTGCAAATATTATCTTATGCCGTTAAATATGCATCGAACTTTTATGGCCCTTTTAGAGATGCAGTGGGTTCAAAAAAAAGTTTAAAGGGTGATAAAAAAACTTATCAAATGGATTATAAAAATTCTAAAGAGTGTATAAAAGAAGTTGCTTTAGATATAAACGAAGGAGCAGATTTTGTTATGGTTAAACCTGGAATGCCATACCTAGATATCATTAAGACAATTAAAGAAAACTTTAAAATTCCAGTATTTGCTTATCAAGTTTCAGGAGAATATAGCTTAATTAAAAATGGAATTAAAAACAAAATCATCAATGATGATGCTGTTGTAGAAAGTTTAGTTTCATTTAAAAGAGCTGGTGCGAGTGCAGTTGTTACTTATTTTGCTGATGAAATAGCCAAAAAGATAAACAGATAGATTCTAATTGTAATACTTTTCTAATATATTTCGAGAGATGGGAAATTTAAGTTTGTTTGGATAAATAAAATTTTCAATCAATAGATTTTTATTAAAAGCTAACGCTTCCTTAATTTCTTGATTTGCTGCATTTTCTCCATTTTTCTTTAGTATAAATTTAGGAATCTTAAAAATTTTATCATTAATTGTTATATTTATGTTAGTTTCTGTATTTAGATTATCATTTCTAGGAATTCTTACTTCAAAACCAAGATCTTTAAACAAAGATAATTCCCAAAAAATATAATATTTTATCCAATTTTCCAAATAGATTCTTTCAATTAGATCTTCAAACGATTTATAAATTATTTCATTCACCTGTCTTTCTGGTAAAAGGATTTTTAAAATAGTGCTTGCAGAAAGCAATGATATTGATTTAATTTTATCGTTAAAAAACATTGGCGAAATTGCTTTAATTAACTCAACATTAAAATAACCCATTCTATTCTCCCCTTTAGATTTCCAATTTAAAAGCATCTTATTGCCAATTTGAAAATTTTTTTTATTCTTTTTTGAGTTTCCGCCATAAACAATACCACTATATTTTCCATGTTCTAATGTGAAAACTTCGATGATGATTGAATTCTCATCGTAATTATTTTTTGATAATAAGTAACCTTCGTCTTGCCAATACATCTTTTTAGTTAATATTATTTTTTTTTAATAATTTATTAGCCGCCTGTTGTTCAGCTTCTTTTATTGAACTACCAAATCCAAAAAATTCATCTGTACCTTTAATTGCTACAGTAACTTTGAAAGTTGGATTGTGTCTCGGTCCTTTATTACTAACAAGTTTATAAATAGGTAATTTTTTAAAATTTTTAAGTGAATATTCCTGAAGTTTAGTTTTAGGGTCTAATATGGTTACACTTGATTTTGTAATTTCATTTTTCCATAGACGTAAAATAAAATCTCTAGCATAATTAAAACCCCTATCGACATATATAGCACCAATTATGGCTTCACACAAATCGCTCAAGATTTTTTCATCTTTACTAGATATATTTTTTTTTTGATTACCAATTATAATAAATTCATTTATTTGATTGTTCCAAGCTATTGATGAGCATGTTTTTTTATTTACTAACATTGCAAATCTTTTATCTAGAGATCCTTCGGACTCATCTGGATATAAATCTATTAATTTCTTAGCAATAACTAGTCCCAAGACACGATCGCCCAAAAATTCTAATTTTTCATTATTATAAAGTTTATTTGAACTTTTGTGAGTCAATGCTGTATAAAATATAGATTCTTCCTTAATTTTTATTTTCAAATGCTTTTCAAGTTTTGAAATATTTAGACTCATTTTATTTCTTTAAAAAATCGATTAAATCTAAAAGATTTATGCCACAACCAAAATTTAAAAAAATTTCCAACTTTCTTGTCATTAGAAAAGAATATAATTCTAGCCTTACCCACTAAATTATTCATATGCACATAACCTACACTGCTTAAAAATCTGCTATCTTTTGAACAATCTCGGTTATCACCCATAAAAAATAAATGCTTTTCTGGAACTAAAAATGCATCAGTATTAAGAATAGTTCCATTCTTTTTGTAAACAGCAACATAAGAATTGCCATTCTTTAAAGTTTCTTTAAAACTTCTCACTTCCAAAATATCTTCCCCGCAATTTATAACATTGTCGACTTCAATATTCTCTCGAAAAATTTTCTCATTATTTAAGTAGATCTCTCCATCTATAAATTGTATTTTGTCACCAGGAATACCAATTAACCTTTTTATATAATCTGTTCTGTTATCAGCTGGAGTTTTAAACACTATTATATCACCTCTTTCAGGCATTTTTTTTAAGTACCTTTTGTTAGTAAAGTTTGGACTAAATGGGAAAGAGTGCTTACTGTAACCATAAGAATATTTAGAAACAAATAAACGATCGCCTACTAATAAATTGGGTTCCATTGAAGATGAAGGAATATAAAAAGGTTGAAAAAAAAAAGTCCGAATTATTAATGCTATAATTAAAGCATAAAAAATTGTTTTTAAATTATCAAAAATTTTTTCTTTCATTAGTTATGTGAAATAATAACTGTTGCTTGAGCCCAAGGTTTATCATCAGATAATGATAAATATATAAAATATTTACCATTTTTAATCTTCTTTTTTAATATTGTATTCACATTTCCCTTTAATTTGATAGAAGGTTTGCCTTGTTTATTATTTAGTACTTCAATATTTTTTAAATTGATACCTTTTCTTAATCCAGTACCTAAAGCCTTGCTAAAAGCTTCTTTTGCTGCAAAGCGTTTAGCATAAAATGGCGTAGGATTTTTTTTATTATCACAATAAATAATCTCATTTTTGGAGAAGATATTTTTTTTAAAACTACCCTTAGAACGCTTTAGTACTTTTCTCATTCTATTTATGTTGACTATATCTGTTCCTATTCCAAAAATTTTCATATTACTTATTTATTATTTTTTTAAACCTTATTATGGCATTTCTAAGACCGATAAAAACAGACTCGGAAACAATGAAATGACCAATATTAAATTCACTTATAGATTTGATTTTAGAAATATTACGCGCAGATTTATAGGTAATTCCATGTCCAGCATGAACTTCCAATCCTAGAGATCTTGCATATAATGAAGCCTTTTTAAGATTCGAAAAAGCAAACGATGTATTTTTTTTTCTATTTATTAAATTACAAAAAACTCCAGTATGTAATTCAACACAATTTGCCCCAAGAAATTTTGACTGTGTAACATCTCTAATTTTGGGTTCAATAAATAAGCTCACCCTTATTTTATTTTTTTTTAATTTATTAATAATTTCTTTTAAAATTTTCTTTTTCTTATGAACATTAAGGCCTCCTTCTGTAGTGATTTCTTTACGTTTTTCCGGAACTATACATACATAGGTGGGTTTGTGCTTTATCGCAATTTTGAGCATTTCTTTGGTAGGAGACATTTCTAAATTAAGTGGAATATTAATATTTCTTTTAATATTTCTGAGATCGGGATCTCTTATATGTCTTCGATCTTCTCTAAGATGAATGGTAATAGAATCTGCGCCACTTTTTTGTGCTATTAAGGCAGCCTTTACTGGATTTGGATAGCTCTCACCTCTAGCATTTCTAATAGTCGCAACATGATCAATATTTACACCAAGTCTCTTTTTTTTCATTAAGGTAAATTTCTACTTCCTGGTTTGGTAGGATTTAACTTTTTAAGATCTTCAGGCAATTCTTCTTCTTTGTAAGTTGTTATTTGAACTTTTACTTGTGAGACAATCTCATTCTTAATTAAACAGTTGGCATCAGATCTATCTATTAAACAAGAGAAACCAAGCAATTTAGACTTGCTTATCTTTACAATTTCAGCACATTCTAAAGCTGACTTCCCAGTCGTAATTACGTCTTCTACTATTAAAACATTTGAATTTTCAGGAATTTTAAATCCTCTTCTAAGTACTAATTTGTGGTTTAGTCTTTCAGAAAAAATGCTTTCACATCCAAGCTGTCTACCAATTTCATAACCAATAACGATACCGCCTATAGCTGGAGACAATATAATATCAATTTTGTTAAATTTTTTTTTTATCTTTTCACATAGTGAAGCACATAATACTTGTGCTTTCTGAGGATGGCTTAATAGTTTTGCGCATTGAACATATTTATTTGTATGCAAACCTGATGAAAGAATAAAATGTCCCTCTAATAAAGAATTAGTTTCTTTTAAAATTTTTAAAGATTCTTCGTAAGAGAGCATCTTTTTTCCTATGTCTTATAATTTTAAATTTATATTCTTTTGATTTAAGTTCACTTATTAAGTTTGTGTATTTTTTTAAATCTCTTACTTGTATATCAAAAATAAATTCTAAGTAATCAGTATTTTTTTCTATAATTTCCATATTTACAATATTACATTCATTAATACCGATTAAACTGCTTACTTCTCCAAGTTTTCCTGGAACATGAGGTATTTTAATACATAGACCAGTAAGATATTTTTTATCCTTATTTTGATTAATATTTGTTTTATTGAGCCAGTGTCTTCTAATAGCAGCTCTTGCCTTTCCTGTTTTAGTTAAAGATAACCAATGTAAAGATGGGGAAACCCTCTTTGAGACTGTTATATTAACCATATCTCCATTTTTTAAAGTGCTTTGTAACGCTGATTCTTTTCCATTAATTTCACATCCGATAGCAGCATCACCTATTTTCGTATGGACGGCATAAGCAAAATCAATCGGTGTAGCATTTCTTGGCAACTTTATTACCTCACCTTTTGGTGTGAAGCAGAAAACGTTATCTTGGAACATTTGCAATTTTGTGTACTCATAAAAGTCTTCAATATTGACTCCCTTATCAATAATTTCTACAAGATCACGTAACCAATCGTATTCTTTTAATGTTGTCTGGCTAAGTTTCTCAGATGATTTATATAACCAATGAGATGCTATGCCTCTTTCAGCAAAATCATGCATTTCTCGTGTCCTTATTTGAATTTCTACTCTTTGTTTTTTGGGACCTATTATTGCTGTATGTAGTGATTTATAATTATTAATTTTTGGAGTAGATATATAATCTTTAAATTTTCCCGGTATCATTGACCATGTACTATGAAATATTCCTAGAGTCTCGTAACAAAGTTTTACTTCATTGACAATTACTCTAAATCCAACAACATCAGTTAATTGTTCTAAAGAAATCCTTTTTGACTGCATTTTTCTCCAGATAGAAAAAGGTGTTTTTTCTCGACCTATAATTTCTGATTTTATTCCGTTTAAATTTAATATTTCGAAAAAATTTTTGGAGATTTCGTTAAAGTTTTTCTCTCTTTCTTTTTTATTTAAAGAAAGTCTATCAACTATTAATTTTCGAGGTTTAGGATTCAATATAGCAAAAGATAAGTCTTCTAATTCATCTCTAATTCGATTCATTCCCATTCGATCTGCTAATGGTCCATATATTTCCATAGTTTCTTTTGCTTTTTTTATTCTTTTATCCAAATCAGGAACATAGTTTAATGTTCTCATATTGTGCAATCTATCAGCTAACTTAACTAACAAAACTCTAATATCTTTTGATGTGGCTAAGATTAATTTTCTGAAATTTTCTGCTTTAGAACTGGATATAGCCTTTCCTTCTAATTCTGAAATTTTTGTTACACCCTCAACCAAATCAGCCACCTCTTTTCCAAATTCTTTTTCTACAGTTTTGTAAGTAGCTTTTGTATCTTCAATTGTATCATGCAATAAACCAGTGGTTATGGTAGCGCTATCAAGTTTTAAGTCAGTTAAAATATCTGCAACAGCTACGGGATGAATTATATAAGGTTCTCCCGCATGTCTTTTTTGGTGTTTATGAGCATTAACAGCAAAAGTGTATGCTTTTGATAAAGTTTCAGGATTAAAAAAACGATTATATGTCTTTATTTTTTTAATCAAATCTTCTTGATTTAACATGTTTTTAATATATCAAGATTTTTTAATTTTTAATATAGAGTTCTTGTCTTCTTTGCTCAATTTGTCAATTAAGACATTAATAAAATCATTACTTTTTGGATGTTTCCAATTAGGTTCAATTTCTCTTAAAGGATATAAAACGAAATTTCTATAAATCATTTGTTTATGTGGAACAACAAACTTAAAGTTTTTATAATTAAAGTTAAGAATTTCACTATTATAGTCAATAATATCGATATCACATGTTCTCGGGTCATTTTTTTTTGATCTTTTTCTATCTAATTTTTCTTCTATATCTATTATAATACTGGCTAATACTTCAGGCTCTAGATTGCATTTTACGCTAATTACAACATTAATAAATTTTGGTTTTATTTTATCTGGATAAGAAAGAGTTTCATAAAAACTTGATTTTTTAACAATCGATATATTATTTTTTTGAAGATAATTCATTGCTAGTTCTATATTTTTAAATCTATCTCCGAATTTTGATGGTAAATTAGAACCTATAGCAAGGAAAATCATTGTATTTAACTAGTTTTTCTAAAATATTTGGCTTTTTCTCTTTCCCAATCTCTTTTCTTTTTGGTGTGTCTTTTATCATATTCTCTTTTACCTTTGGAAACAGCAATTTCTACTTTTGCTTTTCCTTTTTTAAAGTACAGCTTGGTAGGTATTAGTGTATATCCTTCCCTATTAATTCTTCCAATCAATTTATTTATTTCTCTTTTATTTAAAAGCAGCTTTCTATTACGTTTTGGGTCGTGATTATTATAGCTAGATTCTTTATAAGCGGGTATGTGAGAATTGACTAAAAAAATTTCACCCGCATTATCAAATGCATATGATTCTGAAATATTCGCTTTTCCATATCTTAATGATTTTACTTCTGAACCATGTAAGACTATTCCTGCTTCGAAAAATTCCTTAAAGAAATAATTGAATCTTGCTTTTCT
>CEUZ01053116.1_pt1 | contig 10382 bp, 18 predicted proteins | sample 361511 | NCBI WGS metagenome assembly CEUZ01 (sample SAMEA2622822, study PRJEB7988) | marine metagenome | biome: marine biome (ENVO:00000447); feature: surface water layer (ENVO:00002042); material: "saline water (ENVO:00002010), including plankton (ENVO:xxxxxxxx)" | depth 5 m | reverse complement strand
CAATCGATTAACAGTCGAACGCTCTACCACGCTGAGCTAGGGCGGCATAGTTGTTTACCTCGTCAAAACCGATTTAATCCTTATGATCAGCCAAAAAAACGATAAATTGTCTTATTTTTCAATTTGTTCTGATTTAAAATATCTATAAATTCCATCAAGAAATACACGGTGATCTTTATTCTTCACCTTAGATTTTAATTGAATATTTGCAGCTGTCTGTGAGACATCAGTTAAAACATGTCCTGTTATTATGACATCATCTCCTTTGACATTAACTTTTGTGTCACCTTTTATCATCGAAACTCTTGGTGCTCTTTCTCCCTGAAAATTTTCAATTAAAATCTTTCTTCCTTCTACTTTAACTGTTATTGGGAAATGCGAATAAACTATTTTCATTTTAATTGTGAAGCCATCTACAACACCAGAACAAAGAGTTTGAATTATAGATTTAGATGTATTAAGTATAGAATAATATTTTTTACGCTGACCCGTTTGTTTAAGCAGTATTTTATTATCATTTACCTCAATACTAACTGGTATTTTTTTAAAATTTTTATAGACTTGACCTAATGGTCCCTGAATATGTAACATACTACCCTTTAGATCAACTTTAACATTGTCTGGTATTTGAATTTCTGTTGCAGACTTTTCCATTTGTTTAGTAGACATAACCTATCAAAAATCCTCCAATTCCCTTATTTGCAGCTTCCTTATGCGACATAACTCCCTGATTTGTTGTTACAAGTAACATACCTCTATTATATGACGGAAGAAATTGTTGCTCCCAAGTATTATACTCATCCTTTTTTACTTTGAATCTAGGTGTAATTGCTCCACATTTAGTAATTTTTGCTAAAAGATTAATTTTGAATTTTCCACCACGCTTATCTTCAACACGTTCAAATTCACCAATATATCCTTCATTTTTTAGAGTTTGCAACACTTCAAATCCAAGTTTTGATGTTGGTACAATAACACAATTACCTTTTCTTCTGTCTTCCGTATTAAATAATGTAGTAAATAAATTTGCTAGAACGTTATTTGTTGCCATTATCCATCTATCCGTTTTTTCTAAATCCCAAAGAATTTGCTACCTCTCTAAAACATCGTCTACATAAATGTAAATCATATTTTTGAATTAGTGCTGTATAATCACCACATCTTTTACACCATCTAGAACCTCTACCAAATTCTTTTTTCTTTCTTGGCGTAAAACCAGTTCCACGGTCACCGAATGATCTATCTTTAGTCATTATACAACTTGCACTCCAAAATTTTCAGTTAAAAATTTAATTGTATCATCCTTTGATATTCTATGGTTTTTACCAACTTTTGATTTTTGTTGGCTTCTGACCTTAATGTTAAATCCAGATCTAGCAAGTGATACTGACACTTCCAAACCAAGAATTCCTATTTGTGGATCATATTTTATTCCGGGTATGTCTATGTGCTCCTTTATACCAAATGATATATTTCCCTCGTTATCAATTGAACGTCCGCTAATTTTATTATCTTTTGTAACCAGAAGTCTTTTCAATAATTCTATTGCATCATTATCTCTAACAGTAACAGCAACACCAATAGGTTCACCTTTTCTCACTCCCCAATCTCTTTGTGATTTCTTGGCATTACGTGTGTTTGGTTTTTTTCCAGTTATTTGTGATAATGTTTTTTTCCCTATCTCTATTGGTTCACCAGATTTTCCAACTCCCATGTTTAACACAACCTTAGAAACAAAGATTTTTTTCATTGAATTTTCAGTTTGTTGCGACATTTTTCTATTCTATTTGTATTATTGGTTTTTCCTTACCTATTGCCATTGTAATATGAGCAGGGATTTCAACTGTGTTATCATCAATAAGAAGGCTTATTCTTTTTGGTAGAGTAAATGTACCCTCTTTTATTTCGTTTATAGTCCCAACTCGACCAGCATTAGTTCCTTTGATTATAATCACCTGAGAATTTTTTTCAAATTTAATTACATCTAAAATTTTTTGTTCTGGAATTTGCAATAAACAAGTATCACCAACATTAGCACTTGTATCTGTAATAACCGTCCTTCCATCATGAAATCCTAATTGTGTTCTTCCGCCCCTAATGCTTGTTTTACTTTTTACTTTAACTAGTTTTTTAGATTTCTCATTTTCATTAATTTTTATTGGAAAAAGCGTCTGACCATTTTTTGGTACTAATCTGTATATATCATTAGCATTCTCTAATTCAATTACATCCATTAAACCAATTGAATGATGTAGTGATTTTTGTATAACACCATCAACTTTTACTTTACCAGCGTATATCGATGATTTTGCTTCTCTTAATGTAGTAACAATGTTTAATGTATCACGCAATAATACCGCTGATGGTATTGAATTATTTTTTGGATGTGATCCAGGTCTTACAGTGATAACAAATCTTTTGTCCTTTCTATTTATTTTCCAAAACAATGGAGACATTTGTCTCTTTAATTTTTTACTTCCAGCTATTGTACCCATTACTTATCACCATTTTTATTTTTAATTTTCTTTTTGTCTACTTGTTTTGTTTCTACTTTCTTTTTATTTTCTTCCTTCTTTTTTGATTCTTCCTTCATTGATTTAATTTTTGATTTTGATTTTTTTTCTAAAATTTTAAGACGCCATTTATCATCAGTATTTAATGCAGTAATGATTACATTTGTTGTATGAATGTAAATATCAATTTTATCACCTTTTAGTTTCTCTTTTTTATTTCCCTCTATTGCAATACTATTATTTTCAGTAGAAATTTTACTTACTTTACCAGTAATTCCTTTGTACTCTCCACGTATTACTTTGACTGTATCATCAATCATAATCCTAGCATTACGCCGTGAATATTTTTTACGAAGTTCTTTTGTTATTGGTGCAGCGATTTGTTTACTGATAACTTGATTAGAAGCTCGATATCTTTGATTATTCCTAACTTTTGTTGGTTTCATTCATACCACCATTGATGCCAGGTTAGCAATTCTTGGCCATTTTTCAGATGCTTCTACAGCTACTGGTCCTTTAATGTCAGTTCCCTTAAGTTCTCCCTCTGCAGTAATTATAACTGCAGCATTGTCTTCAAATGACACTCTTACTCCATTCAATCTTCTAATAGCATATTTTTGCCTGATAATTACTGCACCGTGTATTTGCTTTCTTAATTCCGCAGGTCCTTTCTTTACAACCACATTACAAAAATCTCCTACTGCAGCAGCAGGTAATCTTGATAACCTTGTTTTGTATTTATGTACATTAACAACTTCTAAGATTTTGGCTCCAGAATTATCAGCACATACAATCCGTGCTCCAACGGGAATAACTCTTGTAACATACGGTCTAAATTCCACAACTCCCTTAGCAGCTTTTCCACGACTTTTTCCTTGTGACATTATGTTTTTACCTCAACAACTACAAAAGAAACTGATTTTGAAATAGGTCTACATTCAGCAGCTCTAACATAATCTCCTTCTTCTACATTAATGTTGGAAGGAACATGTGCATGTATTTTGTTTTTACTTCTTCCAAATCTTTTAAATTTTTTGAAATAAATTGGTGACTCCTTTTGAATTACAACAGTACCGTTTGCCTTTGCGTTAATCACAGTTCCCTCAAATATTTTACCACGTATTGACAACGTTCCATTAAATGGGTTATTTTTTTCATTTTCTTCTATTTTTTTCTTTGATTCCTTTACTGGTAATCCAATATTTCGTGTCATTTTCTTTTCATCTCATTCATTCTAGTTAATATTCTTGCAATGTCTTTTCTAAGTGGTTTAAGTTTTCCAGTTTCTTTACGTAATGTTCCCTTCCTAGATTCTATTCGTAATTTGAACAGTTCACTACGTACCTGCTTTAGTCTATCAGCTAGATCCTTTTCATTGAATTCTCTAATTGTTTTATTTTTTAAATGAGCCATTATTTTAATTTCGCCTCTTCTTCTTCCAAAGTTTCAAGAGTTTTCATTTTTTCTTCTTCAATTTTTATATGTTCGGATTCAGTTTTTGCAATTATTTTCTCTTTTTCTTGTTTATCAATATCTTCCACAGTAACAGATTTTTCTTCATCACGCTCAAATTCTAGGACAATCTTTTCTTTTTTAGCAATTCTAATTTTAATTCCGATTAAACCCATTGGTGTTTTTGTATGAACGATATCTTCAGTAACTATATTTTTTGCATAATTTCCAGCTCTTGGTAGAATACCTTGTGTATGTTTTTCAAATGCAGAACGATCTCCTCGTAATTTTCCTGAAATTGTTATCTGCACACCCATTGCACCAGCTTCCATAATTTGATTCATTGTCCACATAGTTGCTCTCCTAAATGCTGTTCCGCGTTCAATATGTGAAGCCATTCTGTTACACATCACACTGGGTGATAATTCTGGTTTTTGAACTTCTTCTACTGAAATTTGTGGATTTTTATATCCAAAATCTGTTTGAATTTTTTCTGTTAATTCTTTGATACCTGTACCTTTTCTACCTATTACAATTCCTGGTCTAGTAACATGTAGTACAATTTTTGTTCCTGTAGGAGTTTTTGAAATTTCCATACCATTAAATCCTGCATCCTTAATTTTTTCCCGTAGAAAATCGTTGAGCAACATCATATTGTAATTATCTTTAATTACATTTTTTACTTGTGTCATATTCTATTTCTCCTGTGCAACAATTTCTACATGAATTAATGCATTGTTTTTAGCTGATGATCTACCCATTGCACGTGGTATGAATCTTTTAAGCAACCTACCTTTATGTACAGTTGCATTGATTATTTTTAGTCTATCTAAATCCATTCCTTTGTATTCAGCATTTGATTCTAAATTATCTAATAATTTTAGAATCTCTGTTGCAGCTTTTTGCGGATATCGACCTGACATTGTTCCTGGATCAGATTTATGTCCAACTTGGTTTTTGTATCTTTTGAACGGAATACTTCTCTTAAAATTTGTTACATCAAGTAAATAGTCTCTAGCTTTTTCAATAGACAGACCATGAATTGCCAGAGATATTTCTCTTGCATGTTTATGTGATATTGGTTTTTCTCTTATAGCAGCACGAACATGTTTCGTGTTATCAAAATTTTGAAATGAATAATAACGCTTAGGCATCTTTCTCACTTTAGTGGTACATACAAGCTAGATCGTGACGCACCAACACCTGGCGCACCATGATTTACACGTTTGTTCGTAATTACATATTCTCCTAAATAATGACCAATCATTTCAGTTGTAATAGTTACTGGACGAAATTCTTTACCGGAAAAAACATTTACAGTAACATCAACCATAGTTGGTAAAATAAGAACATCACGAAGGTGTGTGTTAATAGGATTTTTTAGAGTGCCTTCTTTTGCAGCCTTCATTTCCTCAATTAATTTTCTTTTACCATCATTTATGCCACGTGTTAGTGATCGTCTTGCACGTGCAGGAAATAATTCAAGTAATTTGCCTAATGGCAAACTTTCCAGTTCTTTTTGAGATAGTCCACGATATGTAAATTGTTTAACCAACTGTTATTATCACCATTCTGTTAAAGTCATTTTTCGTTCCATATTATAGCATTCCTATTTTAGTAGCTAAATCCCGTGCGACATCAACAGTTTCAAATTCCACAAATGCTTTCTTTCCGTAAATTGTTCTTGCAGTATTGACTTCTAGTGCTTTTTGTTCATAAAGTGTGTTTATCGCAGTTTTTATTGCTGATTTTGAAGCTGTCCTCTCAACGATAAAACATATCTTTTTTTGAGTTTCTACCAATTCAAATGTTTTTTCCGTGATATATGGATGTAAAATGATTTTATTTGCTAGTTCAACTTTCATACAACATTCACCAATAATTCTAAATGAGATGATTTTATTTTTTCAATCTCTTGTAGTGCACTTTTTGAATATACAACCAGACGAATAGGTGTACCACCAGGAGCTAAGTCTAATACACTCAAATTTTTAGATGCTTGTACATCAACACCAGGAATTGAGCCACATGCACTTGAAAGTTTTTTTGAGTTTGATACCACAAACAATACACTTTTACCAATTTTTTTTCCTCTACCTCTAAGTGCAGATTTACCAGTTCTTATTCTGCGTGATTTTAATCTGTCAACGTCTTCCATTAAATGTAGTGAATCTAATATTTCCAAAACTTGTTTAGTTTTTGTTACGGATTCTATATCGTCTGATATAACAATAGGAAATGTTTTTAGTTTTCCAATTTTATGTCCACGTGATTCAATAATTTCTTTTGATTGTGTTGCAGCTATTGCAGAACATAATGCAAGTTTATTTTCTTTTTTATTTAATTTCTTAAAAATTACTTTTTGCACTTTGGGTGGATGAGCTTGTCGTCCACCTCTTACTGATGCGACACCACCTGCCTCACCCTGACGTCCACCACCACCTCCACGCATTTTAGCTATTCTTGATCTTCCTTGACCAGTTGGTGGATCATTTGATCTTGCAACAACATCCATTCCAGCAGTAGGACGTCTTCCCTGTGGTTGAAATTTATGTGAGTTAAGATTAGTGAATGCCTTAACGATTAAATCATTTCTAAACGGAGTTGAGAACACTAATGGTAATTCCACTTCGTTTTCTTTTGTTCCACTTAGGTTAAACGCTGAAACCTTCATTAAACAACAACCTCTAAAATATTTGGTTTAGTTATTTTTGATGGGGAATTACGTATTTGTGTTCTTAATTTAATTAGACGTTTATACGTTCCAGGAACTGAACCACGTAACACAATGAAATCTCCATTGACATTACCAAAGTGTTTGAAACCACCCTTTGGATTTATTTCATATTTTATATTTTCAGTATTATCCATTATCATAATTTTTTTGTTATATTCTACTCGTTGATGAAGGCCACGTTGACCGGCTCTTGGTACAGTATACATTACATATTGTGGTGATATAGGACCAAGTGAACCTACTTCTCTAACACTTTTTCTTGATTTATGTTGCTTTTTCTTCACTCCCCATCTTGTGATTGGTCCTTCCCATCCCTTACCTTTAGTGATTGCAGCTGTATCAACAGCAGAACCAGCTTCAAAGACTTGGTTTATTTTAATTTCTTTACCCAATAATTCTTTCACAAACTCAAATTGTTTTTTACTATCTCCACCGCTAACTAATGCCTCAAATAGGTATGGTTTCTTTTGTTCTAGACCAGCGCTTTTTGGAATTACTGCAATAAGCCCATATACTTCTATAATTTTTTTAAAATCACTTTCTGAATATTCTGGAACAGTTTCCTCATCTTTAGATTTAACCAGGTGTGAGATATTTTTTGGTAAATTTTTTGCATAAAAATCAGAGTATACATGTTTTCCATTTGTGTCCTTTGAGTAACATCTAATCCCAGCGATAAGGTTAGGAGGTGTTACAATAACTGTACCTAAACTAACAAGTTGTTTTCCATGGTTTGGTGTTTTTTCACGATCATCTATACTAACTAATTGCACGCAACCAGCCTTGAATCCAGCATAACCTAGTAATTTTGGTTCATCGGAATCTATTTTTGGCCATGCTCTAATTCGAGCTTCCATACTTTTAGCTCTACCTCTAGGAAGGTATGCAAGACTACCTCTATGTGGCGCATTATGTCTTCGATGACCCATAACAAACGAAAAAAGTTATTAGCCCATTATATACTTACTAACAATTTAATCATGTTTTTTGTTTTAGTGATCTTACGGTTTTATTATTTCACTAATTGTCATAAAAATTGTATAACCACCTAATGAAACTCCTATACAACCAACAATTATTGCTAAAATCAAAAATTTCTTTTTTGCCATGTTTATACCAATTAAGATTTTGTGTGATTATAAGAATTAATTATTGATAATATTCCTAATATTGATTCCTCAAGACGAACTGTTTGTGTGGATTGATTGGGGAAAAAATTATAGATCCTTGAATTTTGTATTTTCTTAATGTTTTCACCCAAAATTTCATGAATTCCCTTGTTTGTCGTTCCAAATACAAGAAGCATAGAATCATGCGGTTTGGCAAATTTTTCCATATTATATGTAGTAAAGACTTTACCTTTTTTTGAAGTTAGAATTATTTTACCAGACCAAGTAGATAGGATCGAAAACAAGTTTCCTCGTTCCTTTACTTTGTATCCCCAATAATCATTGACATCATCTCTTGGAATTTCTTTAATCGTAAATTCTGGCTGTGTGTTTATGATTTTTACAGCGATACGAGTTCCTGGTTTAACTTTTCCAAAGTATGGAATAAGACTATTTATGCCAATATCAACAAATTTTTTTCCCTTGTGATTTATTATTAATCCATCACGTAAATCACCATTTTGTATTAATTTTTTATTTGATGTCACTAGATGATTAGGTATGTTTAGTGGTTGTAATACACCAGCATAATTTAGTAGTTTTGATTTTGGAAAAAGTTGTCTACGAAAATATTGTGGTGTTTCTAAATATTTTAATAATGTTGATAAAAGTATTGAATCGTTTCTATTTTCACCCTTGTCTTTGTAGATAAAAATTTGATTCACTTTGAATATTGCACAAGATCGCGCAATTATTGATACTTTTTTTGTTTTATGTAAAAGAGTTGATTCATCTTGTAATGTTGAATCAGGTATTGCAATAGATAAATTCAATCAATCACACTGCTCAAGATATTATAAAACTATTCTATTATTTCTTTAAGCTTGGTATTTTTGTTTTGCAATTTCTATAATTTTTTTAACATCATTATTATTTATGCTAACAAATTGTTTAGTATCAGATTTAATTTCCGAAATTGTAATACTTTCATTATTTTCTTTATCTTCGTTAACTAACATAATTGATGCAGCAGCTAATGCTTTTGATTCTTCAAGTGTCATTTGTTGCTTATAGTTTTTTATTAAGAATTCAGTTACTTTATCTGAGTCAGCACCAATTGCAACTGCATCATACGGAACATATGTTCCACTTGGGTCAGTTAAAAATAATGAATTACCATTTTGATCTACTCCACCTATAATTAATGCAACACCAATTGGTCTAGCACCAGCATATTGGGTATAATGTTGGCATTGATCAGCAATATGTTTTGCAACTATCTCAACAGTTACTGGTTCATCATAAACCAGTTTACTACTCTGTGAAAAGAATCTAGCATCATCTACTTGATTACGTGCATCTGGTATGTATCCTGCTGCAGCTATTCCAATATGTTGATCAACTTTGAATAATTTTTGCGGCTCTTCAATTATTTGTAATTTACGTGGTCTTTCATCTGCAGCAAATATGATGCCATTATTTGTTTTGATACCAAGCGCAATTGTTCCACGTTTTACTGTCTCAATAGCATATTCAACTTGATATAATCTACCATCTGGGGAAAAAACAGTAATTGCTCGATCATAGCCTTGTTGTGCTGGCATCAATTCAATTGACAAACTCAGAAAGTTTAATTTAAGTTTAGTTGTAATCAAACCACTTATGCGAATAATTCAACGTGTGATTGTTATATCACTAGGTGTATTCATAGCTGCATTCTTTATTCCAACTATTGTTAATTTGGTTTGTAATGGTAATTTGAAGTTAAATTGTTAAATTATCATAAATAAACACAGATCATATTTTATGACTTGATACTTTTTTAATGAATAAAATAAACTACGTATATGGATGAATTTGAAATTAATCTGAAGCTTACTGAGCGACCAACAGAAAATCAAATTAAAAAGTTAAGAAGTTATTTTAAAGATGTGCCACTATCGGAAATATTATCTGGTTTAAAATTTGCTAGTAATAGATGGGTTGCAAAAGATGCGGGAACTCTTAAAGTTGGCAGAAAGAGTATTTTACAAAAAGAAATCCATTCTGTGACTGTTGAACAAGCACAATGGAGATTAAAAAACTGGAAAATGATGATTGCTAATTATCGTCGACGTGGTTATAGCTATCCAACGATTTCCAGAATTAAAAAATCATTAATATTAATTAGTAAAAAGAAATCTAAATCATAGATTCTTTTTTAGGTGTTGCATGTTGTAATGATGTACTTGGTGGTTCCGGTATAGCTGTTTTTACTCTTCCCTCAAGTACATTGTGTGCTTCTTGTAATATTGCATTTGTCTCTGCATTTCCTTGATATGTTGGTACCATAGTTTGAGATGATAGAGATGAATCTGTCAATAAATCACCAAACATGTTTGTTAGATCTTGCATTGATGAATGCATTTCTGGCATTAATCCAGAAATGGATGGTGCTAGACCCTTGATCAGTGACATGCATGGACTTAACGTAACTACAATGTCACCCAATTCAGAAACAGTACCAAGTCTAAGTTTAATTTGTTCCATTGCTAATTTTGCTTCACTGATTTTATTTTTTATTTTTTTAAT
>CEUZ01103808.1_pt1 | contig 10383 bp, 8 predicted proteins | sample 361511 | NCBI WGS metagenome assembly CEUZ01 (sample SAMEA2622822, study PRJEB7988) | marine metagenome | biome: marine biome (ENVO:00000447); feature: surface water layer (ENVO:00002042); material: "saline water (ENVO:00002010), including plankton (ENVO:xxxxxxxx)" | depth 5 m | reverse complement strand
TAGGAGTAGATATTCTTCAAAACTGCGAAGTGACTAACATTTTAAGAACAAATAGCAATATAGATGGATTAGAAACAACAAGAGGAATTATAAAAGCTAAAAAAATTGGCTTTGCTGTTGCAGGTAACACATCAAGACTCTGGGAAATGACGGGTCTTGGAAATCTCCCAATTGAGTCTCATAAACTACAAGCATTTGTTACTGAGTCAATTAAGCCATTAATAGATCAAGTTATCGTATATGGAGTTGGCGGCGCACATTTTTATATATCACAATCTGATAAGGGTAGTTTAGTTTTTGGAGGTGATCTTGATTGGTACAAATCTTATGCACAAAGAGGTAATTTACCAATAGTTCAAGATTGTGCAGAGGCAGCAATGGCAATTCTTCCTTGTTTAGGAAGGATTAGAATAGTCAGGCATTGGGCTGGTGTATGTGACATGTCTATGGACGGAACTTTTTTTATTTGCAATACTCCTATAAAGAATTTGTTTTTAAATGCTGGCTGGAACTACGGTGGATTCAAGGCTGGTCCAGCTTCTGGATGGTATTTTGCAGATTTAATTGCTAATGAACAACCTAATCAAATCATCAAAAATCATAATCTAGAACGTTTTGAAAAAGGTATTAACTTAGATGAGCGAGGAGCTGGACCTGATCCTAAATTACATGGATAATATAATATGATTAGAATTAAATGTCCTTATTGTGGAGAAAGAGATCATAGCGAATTTACCTATGGAAGTGACGCATCTATAGAATATCCAAATCTAGAATCCAATGCAAAAGATTGGACTGAAGCTATTTTTTTTAGAAAAAATATTTATGGCAAACAAATAGAGACATGGCATCATACTAATGGTTGCAGATTATGGTTAATCATTGAAAGATGTACAATAACTCATAAAATTTTTTCTATTAAACCTGCCCATCCAGAAATACACAAATTACTTAAAAATCAAAATAATATATGACTGCAAAAAGATTAAAAGATTACGGAAAAGTTAATCAAGATAAAATATTATCATTTACTTGGGAAAATAAAAAATATTTTGGTTACAAGGGCGATAGTTTGGCAGCATCTCTTTTAGCAAATAATATCAATATAATTGGAAGAAGTTTTAAATACCATCGTCCTAGAGGAATAATGTCTGCAGGAGTTGAAGAATCTGGAGCTCTGGTTACCATAGGTAAAAATGAATATACTGATCCAAATGTTAGGGCTACTTCTCAAGAGTTATATGAAGGTTTGATAGCATCGGGTCAAAATGCATTTCCAAATGTTAATTTTGATCTTGGTTATATTAATAACTATCTAAGCCGTTTTTTTGCTGCGGGTTTTTACTATAAAACTTTTATGGGCTTACCACCTTTTGAGTGGGGTAAAGGAACTAAGATTTGGATGATCTATGAAAAATTGATTAGAAAAGCAGCAGGGATGGGTAAAGCTTCTAAAATGCCAGATCCTGACAAGTATGAGCACGCTAATGAATTTTGTGACGTACTTATTATTGGTTCAGGACCATCTGGAATAGCAGCAGCCGTTGAAGCGGCAAACAACAATCTAGATGTTATACTTGTGGAACAAGATCATGTTATAGGAGGGAACTTACTTTCAAATTCAAACTTTGATTTTGAAGAAAAAAAATATTTTTTGCAAAAAGCTGGAATTAAAGTGATGACGAGAACTACGGCTTTTGGTTTATATGATAATTGCGTAGCAGGTATGATCGAGAGAGTTAATGATCACTTTTTTTTACCAAAAAATAATACTCCAAGACAGAGATTTTGGACAATTCGTTCAAAGCATATAATTTTAAGTACAGGTTCTTTGGAAAGACATATTGCTTTTAATAATAATGACATACCTGGAGTAATGACTGTTAATGCAGCTAGACATTATTTAAATAGATATGGAGTATTAGCAGGAGAAAAAATTATTATCTGTACCAATAATGATTCTGTATTTGAAACTTCGATATTATTATCTAAAGCTGGAGCTAAAGTAAAAGTATTTGATATTAGAGAAAAGATTGATGAAAACACAATAAAAAAACTTAATACCAACAATGTTGAAATAGAGTTTAACAAAGCTCCATTAAACATTCAAGGAAACAAAAAAGTTGAAAGTATCGATATAGGAATAAAAGTGGGCAATAAATACAAAAAAGTTAACGAAGAAGAATGTGACTTGGTATTAATATCAGGAGGCTGGTCTCCGGTTATTCATCTTTTATCACATAGGGGTATAAAACCTAAATGGGATAAAGAAAATCTTTGCTTCTTACCTAGCCAATCTTCAGAACCTATAACAGTTGCAGGCTCCGCTGCAGGTATATGGAATAATGATGATTGTGAAGCTTCAGGTATTGCCTCAGGATTAAAAGCGGCAAATGAAATTGGAATTAAAACCTCTGATTATTTTTTTCCTAAACAAGGAGGTTGGAAAAATCCTATATTTCCACTATTTGAAATAAAATCAAATCGATCAAGATCAAAAAGTTTTATAGATTTTCAGCATGACGTAACATCAGATGATATCAGGTTAGCCCATAGAGAAGGTTTTGTGTCAGTAGAGCACCTAAAAAGATATACAACTTTAGGAATGGCTAACGATCAAGGTAAAATGGGGAATATAATTGGATTATCAATAATGGCAGATTTATTACAGAAAGAAATTTCCGAAGTGGGTACCACGGTATTTAGACCACCTTATACACCTATATCAATTGGAGCGTTAGCAGGGAGAAATGTAAATAAACATTTCAGGCCATTAAGGGTTACACCATTGCATGATTGGAATTTAGAAAATGGTGCTAAAATGATAGAGACCGGGTTATATCAAAGACCTTGGTATTATCCAAAAAATAATGAAAAATTGGCAGATGCGTATATTAGAGAGGCAAGCTCAGTAAGAAAAACAGTTGGATTATGCGATGTTACTTCTTTGGGGAAAATTTCAATACAAGGCCCTGATTCTACTATTTTTTTGAATAAGGTTTATAGCAATGCCTTTGCTAAGCTACCTATAAACAAAGCAAGATATGGTATTATGCTAAGAGATGATGGATTGGTGATGGACGATGGAACTTCTTGGAGACTTTCTGAGAATGAATATTTTATGACTACATCTACAGCTCATGCTGCAAAGGTTATGTTATGGTTAGAGGAGTTATTACAAACTCGATGGCAAAACTTAAAAGTTCATGTAACTTCTGTTTCTGAAGAATGGGCGGCTGTATCAATTGCTGGACCAAAATCAAGAGATACTCTTTCTTTGTGTGTTGAAGATCCTAATTTAATATCTAATGATAATTTGCCTTTTATGGGATTAACTCAAACTAAATTAAACAATGGTATACCTTGCAGAATAGCTAGAATTAGTTTTTCAGGTGAGTTAGCTTTTGAAATTTATACCCCTTCTGATTTTGCATATAATATGATGAATATTCTTTGGGAAAGTGCAAAAAAATTTGATGGGTGTTTATATGGATTAGAAGCTTTGGGAGCACTAAGAATTGAAAAAGGTCATGTTACTGGAGCAGAATTAGACGGAAGAGTTACTATAGAGGATGTAGAATTGGGTAAAATGGCTTCTGATAAAAAATCATATATTGGCAGTGCAATGCAAAAAAGAGGAGTGTTAGCAGATAAAGATAGAGAAACTTTAGTGGGTATTTTTCCAAGAAATAAATCACAAACCTTTGATGCAGGAACTATTATTTGTAAAAAAAATGAAATTAAAGGATATGGAATAGGCAGAATTACTTCTGTAACTTATTCACCTGGATTAGGTCATTGGATTGGATTGGGATTCATAAAAGGCGGTTATACTGAGTGGAAAAACACAATTGTCGTTGGAGCAGATCCTGTTAGAAATAAGGAAATTGATTTAGAAATTGTTTCTCCTCACATGTTTGATCCCAAGGGGGAGAGATTACATGGTTGACAGAACTTCAGCTTTAGATAAAAATTATGAAATTGTTAAAAAAATCAATGATGAAAAAGTTAATCTTATATTTAACAGAAATATTAATTTACAGATTACACAAGTGGCAGCATGGCCCGATACAGTTTCAAAAGTTGAATTAATTATATCAAAATATTTAAAAATATTATCATTACCTAGATCAAATTTCGCTGAAGATAATGATTCTTTTGCTATAATGAGAGTAGAACCTCTTAAATGGTGGATTCTTGGTTCTGATATTCCTTTATTATCGACTGAAGAGGGAACTACATTAGATTTATCTCATTCATTCACGAATATTCAAATATCTGGACCAAGTGCCAAATTATTTTTGAATAGGTTTTTACCTCTAGATTTAAGAGACAATTCATTTCCAATCAACAAAGTGGCCTCTTCAGCTATACATCATGTTAGTGTAAAATTATGGCTTTCAAGAAATGGCTTTCAATTATTTATACCACGAGGCTATGCAATGTCATTGTGGGAAATTTTTCAAGAATCAGCAACTCAATTTGGATATGAAATAAAGTAACATTGCTGTTTAGCTTGTTACTTTTTTACGCAAACTAAATCGTATTATTTTCTAGCTATTTGGTGATTATTTGTCTAGAGAACTTATCAATTTTTTTATGAAATCAAATCCTGAAATAACTTTTGGAACCAGAATAAGAAAATCCCCTTTTTTTGATTCTACAATAAAATGGGGATGCAAGGCTTTTACAATATACAATAAAATGTACATGCCAACATACTATAAATCATTTGTTGAGGATTATTGGTCATTAGTGAATGATGTTACATTATGGGATGTAGCAGGAGAAAGACAAGTTGAGATAACTGGAAAAGATGCTGAAAAATTTGTTGAATATATTACGCCAAGAGATATTTCTGCATGTAAAGTTGGTCAATGCATGTATATTTTGTTAACCGAAAAAGATGGAGGTATTGTAAATGATCCAGTTCTATTAAAATTAGATGAAAATCATTTTTGGTTATCAATTGCTGATAGCGATGTATTATTATGGTGCTTAGGTATTGCTTCTTCAAATAGATTTGATGTTAAATTATCTGAGCCTGACGCTTCTCCATTATCACTACAAGGTCCAAAATCACCTGATGTTATGGCAAGAGTGTCAGGTGAATGGGTAAAAGGATTAAAATTTTTTAATTTTAAAAAATCTGTAATTAATGGAATACCTGTGATTATTGCAAGAAGTGGATGGAGTGGGGAACCTGGTTTCGAAATTTATTTATTAGACGGTTCTAGAGGAAATGAATTATGGGAAATAATTATGGAAGCTGGGAAAGATTATAAGATTGCCCCAGCTTGCCCTTCACAAATTAATAGGGTTGAGAGTGGAATGCTTTCATATGGTTCTGATATGACTCTACAGGAAAATCCTTATGATGTTAGTTTAGGAAAATTTGTTAATATAGATAAAAAAGCCGATTTTTTATCTAAAGCGGCTTTAAGTAATATTAAACAAAAAGGAATTCTTAAAGAAATGGTAGGTGTAGAAATCATGGAAAAAACATCAGATGAATTTATTCGAGATCACTTGCCTATTTATGATGAAAAAAATGTTGTTGGTAAAATTACATCCAGCGTTTATTCTCCAAGACTAAAAAAAAATATAGGATTGGCAATTATAAATAAGGAGAACATAAATTCTAATAATCTTAGACTAGAGTATAGCGGAAAAAGTATAGAAATAAAAATTTCTCAATTACCTTTTCTTAGGAATAAATAGTTGCCATTTAAAGATTATTTTTTAGCTATTAGTGTGCCTTTATTATGGGGAATTGGCATGGTGATAACTAAGCCTGGAATGGAATATTTTCCTCCAATGCTTATTAATGGTTTGCGCTGGGGTTTAACGGGCATCATTCTTGTTTGGTGGTTTCCTATACCCAAAGATTATTTATTTAAAATATTTCTGGTGTCTATTATTGCGTGTACAATTCAGTATTCTTTAACCTTTTCTGGCTTAAATATAATAGATGCTTCATCAGCAGTACTTTTTGTGCAATGTGAAGTGCCATTTGGTGTATTAATTGCATATTTATTTTTAAAAGAAAAACCCCATCTTAAAAATATTATTGGCATAGCAATTGCCTTTATAGGTTTGCTTATTCTATCAGGCTCACCAAATCTTGAAGGAAAATACATCGGAGTAATTCTAGTTTTATCAGGAGCATTTACTTGGGCTTTGGGACAAATTTTAATTAAACCAATAAGTGAAAAAATAAATGGAATTGTTCTTACAGCATGGATAGGAGTGTTTGCGGGACCGCAATTAATTATTTCATCACACTTAATAGAGGGAAATGTTTTTAACAACATTGTGAATGCTGATTATAGAGCTTGGCTTATAGTAATATATTTAGGATTACTTATGAATTCTTTAGGATATAGTATTTGGTATTATGTTTTAGGAAAGTATGCGGTTCAAAAAATATTACCAGTAATGCTACTTCTTCCTGTAACTGGAGTTTTGACAGCTATTATCTTCCTCGGAGAAAGACCTGATATTAAAGTGTTTATAGGTGGCTTTATTATTATATTAGGTGTTGCTTTGATCTTATTTGAAAAAATCAAACTTAATCAAAAAATTTAATTAATCATTATCATTCTTTGCACCTGCTCCTTTTAATCTAGATTCTAATGATTCTGGCACATAAGAGCGTTGAGCGATTTTTTCTAAAGTTTTCCAATATCTTGAATTAGGTTTAAGTGATTTAGATAAATTATTTTGAATGGTATGATTTGTTATTTCTTGTTTAAATTTTTCTAATTTTAAAGAATCAGATTTTTTTGAAATAATAATTTTTACTTGATTTTTTTTAAGTTTCTCAAAGTTAGAATTTGATCCAATTTTTACTGAATTTTTTTTAATTGAGTAAAAAAAATTTTCTTTTTTATTTTTAACATATATTAAATGTGAAAATAAAACCTTATTTGTAATTTTAAATAGAAGAGGAAGAAAATAAATAGGCTCTTCACAATTATTTATAACAATTTCTATTCTTTTTTCTTTATCAATTATAGAGCTAAAGTAATCTATTAATCCAGGCCCTTTCATTAAAACCGATTTTTTTTTTAAATCAATAACTAATTTTTTTTTTGATAATTTAATTTTTCCATCATATTTTTTATCAATTTTATTTATTGTATTTATAAGTAGTTTTACGCCATACAAATTGTTTAATTCAAGCCATGCGATGATAAACGCTGCATCTTCATCTGCTCCATAGGGAAAGCCCATTCCAGAGAAAGCTCTTAAGGCATTTATGTAGACTTCATAATATGAGAAATTCACTGTTAATTAATATGAATCCATGTTAGCAAAACCCCATTCATCAACGTTTTTGTCAGAAAGTTTATTAAAGAAAGGTGCCCCTGGGAAGAAACTAACTCTGAGCCATCTATCAGATCTGGGATCATATCTGGAGGCTCCAAAAAATGATAATTTAAAACGCAACATATTTATAGGCAATGTTTGTTTTGCTAAGATATTATCATTAACCTCTCCATATTGAAATTTGGATAAAGTTTGGATTCTTCTAATAATTCCCCTGTATTCTGGAAATTTTAACAAAAATTCAGCAATATTTAATTTATGTGTTTTTGGATTATTGGCAATAAAATTATATAATTCATTTACCATCTTTCCTATACCAAGAGGTTGTTCTAATTCTGCGCCTTTTTCATTAAAGCGCTCACCTAATCTTGGCTCTAATTTTGCTTCAGAAATATACCAAAATAAAAATAAGTTTTTTTTATTTTTAAAATTTATATTAATAGCCCATTTGTATTTATTTCTAATTTCATATAAAAGTGATTTAATAGTCTGATTGGTTTCTATATTCATATCCTCATTTTCAGACATATTTTCTGCAAGTGGATCTGCAATCTTAGGAAATAACTCAATTATTTGAACTTTAGTAATTTCTTGAGCATCATAACTAAATTTTTTTTCGGTATAGACAATTATATTTTTCCATGAAATATTATTTTTTTTATTTAAAGAAATCTTTTTACAATACTTAATTATATTTTTTAAATCATTTGATGATTTGCGATTCTTATTCTTTTGAAAATTGTCATAGGTCAGTACTTCATCTAAATATAGCTTAGCTTTCTCTAAAAGTTTTATAAATTTAACAAAATGTTTTTTATTTATCTTTTTTATAAATTTTATATCATTAAGAGCTTGTTCATATTGTTTCATCCACTGATGTATCAAAGTCGGATGTTTAATTATAAATGGAGCCATACCTAGACCAGTAGAATTTCCTATACCTAGATGCTGTTTAATATTATCATTTAACTTAACTGCTTTTAACGGATTTTTTTTATGAGCTATGTGCTCTACAAGATCTACGCTAAACTCTCTGATTATATATACAGCTAACATTTCTGCTCTAAATGGTTGTTTAAAATCAGTTTTCGTTTTTGTTCTAAAAAAATCTGACATTCCAAATTTACCATTGCCATAAACAGCTGTTGTTCTTAGAAGATATCCTACGTCATTAACATCTTTTATGCTAGGTTGCTCTCCAATAGAAAGGCAAGTTACAACTTTGTCAAATAAGCGCAAACTTTTATTAGCTCTACTTAATACTAATTCATTGGCTGAATTTCTTCCTGCTTCTTGTAAAGGTATGTTTTGCCTAAGACGTTTTAGATTTTTTGTTGATATTTTGCCTATATGCAGAGTATAGGCTGTATCCCATTTATCAGCAATTACTCTGTCACTTCTATCTTTTGCAGCTAAATATTGTGAAAAACAAACTAATGAATATATCTGATTTTTTGTATTTATTTCATAAATAGCAGTTCCATAACCGTTTTTATCTAACGCAAACTTAGACTTAGATATTTTCCATTTTTCTTTAACTATTGTTCTTAGCATGCTTCTTGAGAAACTTAATCTAGAAGGATATCTAGAACCCATCCGATCCAAGGTCATATTATTTTTTTTCATTTATTTAAGTATATATAGTTAATTATGTTAAATATATTAATACTATATTTATAATTATGGAAAAAAATTATCAAAATCAAATAATCATTGATGGACTCCAGTATTGTAACTGGAATAGAGAAATATTTGAAGATTTATGGAATGGAGGTATTACTGCAGTCCATGCAACACTGGTTTATTGGGAAAATACTGAAGAATCATTCAATAGAATTAATGAGTGGAATAAAATATTTGATGAAAATAATGATATTATATGTCACGCAAAATCCACCAATGATATATTGCAGGCTAAAAAAAATAAAAAAGTAGCAATAATATTTGGTTTTCAAAATTCAGCCCCTATTGCTAATGATATATATTTGTTACAAAATTTTTTTAATCAAGGGTTAAGATTTATGCAACTTACCTACAATAACCAAACTCCTCTTGGAGGAGGCTGTTTCGAAAATAATGACTCAGGTGTTAGCCGTTTTGGCAAAGAAGTTATCGAAGAAATGAACAGATTAGGAATCATTGTTGATCTAAGCCATGCTGGTAAAAATACCTGTCTTGATGCCATTAAATATTCTTCTAAACCAGTAGCAATATCACATGCTAATCCAAAATTTTTTCACAATTCACTTAGAAATATAGAGGATGAAGTTTTAATTGAACTTGCAAAAAAAAATGGATTTATCGGCTTAAGTTTATACCCCTATCATCTTAAAAACTTTGGCGAATGTACTTTAGAGGACTTTTGTGCAATGATAAAAAAATTAATTAATTTAATTGGAATTGAGCATATAGGAATAGGATCGGATTTATGTAAAAATTGGCCCAATGAAGTTGTGATGTGGATGAGAAATGGAAAATGGACAAAAAAAATTGATTATGGAGAATCTACTAATAAAAATATTAATTGGCCAAAACAACCTATTTGGTTCACAAAAGGAAGCGATTTAAAAAATATTTTTGAATCTTTAGTTATAAATGGATTAAGCGAAGATCAAGCTTATAAAATCATGGGAATAAATTGGCTTAATTTTATGAAAAATCATTTCTAGAATTTTTAGAATTGTAAGAACCAATAATTAAACTTATGATAACTACGCACACTCCAACAACCTGATACTGAGTTAATTTTTCACTCAAAATAATAGTTGCTCCAAGAATGCCAACTACTGGCTCAATATATAATAACAAGGCTGTTTTAGATTGACCAATTTTCTGTATAGCAATTAGTTGTGAAAAAAAAGCTATTGTATAAAAAATTGTAGGCATAAGCACCATTGTCCATGCCCCCATTCCAATTTTGAAATTTAAATTAAAAAAAATATAGATTACAAGTATAAAAAAAATACAATTAAATGAGTTTGTAAAAAAATGAATGTGAATTGGGTTAATTTTCAAATTAGACATTTTTTGATTAGTTATAATCATTGTTGA
>CEUZ01075996.1_pt1 | contig 10385 bp, 11 predicted proteins | sample 361511 | NCBI WGS metagenome assembly CEUZ01 (sample SAMEA2622822, study PRJEB7988) | marine metagenome | biome: marine biome (ENVO:00000447); feature: surface water layer (ENVO:00002042); material: "saline water (ENVO:00002010), including plankton (ENVO:xxxxxxxx)" | depth 5 m | reverse complement strand
ACTACATATTTTCTTCTTTTTTTTAAATATTCAGAATCAATAAAACCGACACGTGCTAAAAGGCTTAATAAAACCGGCAATTGAAAACTAATACCAAAAGCAAAAATTAATCTCATAATTAAAGATAAATATTCGTTAACTTTGGCTTCTAACTGTATTGGTAATGAAGTTACCTGAGATGAAGTTTCAAAACTAAGAAAAAATTTAATTGCTAGTGGCATAACTAAATAATAAACCAACATACCTCCTAACAAAAATAAAGTTGGTGTGGCTATCAAATATGGTAATAAAGCTCTTTTTTCATCTTTGTATAAGCCTGGGGCAACAAACTTCCAAATTTGAGTCAATATAATAGGACTAGTAACAAAAATAGCTGCAAAAAAAGCTACCTTTAGATAAGTTATAAATGTTTCATGCAAAGCTGTAAAAATTAATCTTCGATTAGTTTCGTCATTTCTTACTGCTTCAGCGTAAGGCTCAACCAAAAATCTATAAATATTTTCAGAAAAAAAATAAGAAATTATAAAACAAATAAATAAGTAAATAAAAGACTTTACTAATCTTGATCTCAATTCAGTGAGATGATCAACAAAACTTCCTTGTTTAGTTTTTTCATCATTCATTTTTGTTATTATCTTTAGTTTTTTTAGAATAGTCTTCTTCAAATGAAATTTCTTTTTCTACAGCATCTTCCATGTCAGTCATATCTTTTTGAATTTCACTAAAGTATCTTTTTACGGAGCTAATCCAGGTACCCATTTTATTTAATACAACAGGAAAATCTTTAGGGCCAATAATTAAGATAGCCAAAACTACAATGATCAGTATCTCAAACCATCCAATTTGTGGCATTATTGTAGACTATTTTTTCTCGGAATTTTGATCTTCGCTTGATTTATCTTCAGTGGATGACGTCATTGATTCCGGTTTATCAGGATTATCTGCCATACCCTTTTTAAAGCTCTTTATTCCCTTTGCTACATCTCCCATTAATGAAGATATTTTACCTCGACCAAAAAGAAGGACGACTAACACTACTACGATTGCGATTTGCCAGAAACCAATACTCATACTTAACTATATACAATTTCTTTGATTAATTAAAGATATCTTTTACTCTTCATCAGATTTGAGTGACTGACTTAACATATCGTCTATATTTGAATATAAATTCTCTTTTTTTTCTTCCATTTTTTCCTTGTATAGTTTGCCAGTACCAAAAATTGTTGTATCAATATTAGAATTATCAATCAAACCAGCTGATCCAAGTTCTTCTACATTTGGTAAATCTGTTAATTTTTGAAGATTAAAATGACTCAAGAAATCATCTGTTGTTACATATTGTATTGGTTTACCAGGAACGTTTTTTCTACCAGATGGTCTCACCCAATTTAATTCTAATAATATTTCAAGAGTACCAGTTGCAAAAGAAACTCCACGAATTTCTTCAATTTCAGATCTTGTAACTGGTTGGTGATAAACAATAATTGATAAAGTTTCTATAGCTGCTTTAGATAATTTTTTTTTAGTATAAGATTGTAAATTCATAAATTTTGAAAGATTGGATGCTGTACGAAAAGACCATTTTTTAGCTATACAAACTAAATTTATGCCTCTGTTTTTATATTGTTTCTCTAGAGAATCTAAAATTTTTGGAACATTTGCTCTTACTTTTAATCTCTCCTGAATGCTCTCTATATCTAATGGTTCATCAGCAGCAAATAAAATTGCCTCGACTTGTTTTTCCGATTGAGCGATATTATTAGGAAATTTTAATATTTTTAAATCATTTTTTTTAGTCATTTTTTCTCTTTAATTAGCAATTTGTCAAAAGTCTTTTTTTGCATTATGTTAACTAATCCTTCTCTGGTTAATTCAAGCGAACCTGAAAAAATTCCTGCTAAGGCAGATTTTTTAAGTGTATTTGTTTTTTTAAATTTTGAAGGAACTAATTCAGAAATATCTATCCAATTACTTAATCTTTTTATACTTGTTTTTATTATTTCAACGCCCTCCTCTGTAGTGCAAACTGGTAGTTTTGGTATATTAATTGATAAAAAATTTCTCTTCATCACATGGTTGGAATATGATTTCAACAGTTCGTACAAGGAAACAGCATATTCAGATTTAGTTGATGACCTGATACCACCTTTCATACCTCTCATATGTATATCTACACCCAATCTCTTTTTTTTTAATAGTTGATCTGATAATAACCTTATTAGCTCTAATTTTTTTAATTGTAATTTTAACTTTTCCGCTACTTCTTTTGCTTTAAAATCGTCTTCTTCATCTTCAGGTAATAAAAGCTTTGATTTCAAATATGTTAACCAGGTAGCCATAAGCAAATAATCAGAAGCTAATTCTAAATTAATTTGCTTTGATGTATTAATAAATTCTATAAATTGATCAGCCAATTGAGTGACAGAAATGTCTGTTAAATCAACTTTCTGAAGCTTTGCTAGATCTAATAAAACCTCTAGAGGACCAGAATAGTTATCTAGCTTGATTTTTAATGTTTCGTTCTCTGCCAGCACCATAGAATTAACTTTACCCTAAAAATTTATAAAATTGTGATGTTTTTTTTTGAGTAAATTTATCAATTTTGGGTATAACTTTAATTAATTTAGACATTTCTCTAATATTAGCATTGCAGTGAAGTACCAAGTTACAGCCAGCATGAAGCGCTCTTAAAGCGTTCTCTTCCACACTATATCTTAATGATTTCATGGATATATCATCTGACATCAGGATACCCTTAAAATTCATATAATTGCGTATAATTTTCTTAATAATAGTCTTCGAATGAGTGGCGGTATTATGTGAATCAAATTTTGAATAAATTGCATGAGCAGTCATGGCAAAAAAAGAATTATTTATTTTAAAGGGCTTAAAATCTTTTTTAAAAAGTTCTTCCTTATCAGTACTAATTACTGGTGTTTTATAATGACTATCACATTTTGACAAACCATGTCCGGGTATATGTTTCATTACTGTAGCTATTTTATTTTTTTCATAAAAATTTATACATAACTTGCCTAAATTTGAAACAATTGTAGAATTTTCAGAAAAAGATCTGCTACCAATAATGTTATGTGACTTTTTTCTTCTGACATCCAATACAGGAACTGTGTTTATATTTATACCAGCATTTTTTAGGATATCACAAATTGTATTAATATGGATTTTGTAATGACTATAGAACAACTTTTTATCTTTAATGTATGATTTGCCAAAGAAATGCTGAGAGAAAGCGCTTAAATCAATTATTTTATTTAATCTGGAAACTTTTCCGCCTTCTTGGTCAATTAATATAGGATATTTTTTATCTTTAAAAATTTTTTTAATATCTTCAACTAATTTTTTTAATTGTGAAATATTTTTAATATTTCTGGAAAATAATATAATTCCCCATGGTTTAAATTTTTTAAACAAAAGCTTTTCTTTGTTTGTTAATTTATCTCTTTTAATTCCAAAAATTACTGCTTTTCTATTCATTTTGATTAGATATAAGATTCTCCCAAATTCTTTTTTTCCTCTTATTTTTAAAATCTTCTAAATCATCTATATAAGCTATAATATTATTTGTGTCATTTTTAAGTAGGGGTAAATTATTTTCATATTTTCTAAAATCTAATGCATATGATGATCTTGACTTGTTTATTAATATTAAATTTTCTTCAGAAAAATAATATTTAGTTAACAAAAATATAAAAGTGGTAAATGAGATTATAAAAAAAATATTTATAATTTTTTTAAACATTACATGCTGTTTGGTGTAGATACCCCTAAGATAGACATTCCATTTTTTATTACAATAGATAAGCTTTGTAATAGAACTAATCTAGATGTATTTTGTTCATTATTATTAGAAACAAATCTAAATTCTTTATTATCTTTACCTAAATTCCAATATGAATGAAATAATGAAACTAGTTCATAAAGATAAAATGGTATCCGATGTGGTTCAAGTTTATTAGAAGATATCTCAACACATTTTGGCCATTCAGAAATTTTCTTTAGAATTTCAATTTCATATCTATTAAGATTAAATTTTTTATTATCTAATTTTATTTTAGTTTTTAAACTTAATTTAAGCGATCTAAATATTGAATTAATCCGTGCGTAAGCGTATTGAACATAAAATACAGGATTATCTTTGGATTTTTCTGTAACCTTTTCAAAATCAAAGTCTAATTCAACATCGTTGCTTCTATTTAACATCATAAATCTAGTAGAGTCTCTCCCTACTTCGTTTATTAAATCATCTATTGTGATGTAGTCACCCTTTCTTTTAGACATTTTAAAAGGTTCACCTTTTTTAAATAATTTTACTAACTGTGAAACCTTGCATATTAAATCTACTTTATTATTTGAAATTGCTTTTGTAGCTGATTTAATTCTTTTTATATATCCTGCGTGATCAGCTCCAAGAATATTTATCAATATATCAAATTTTCTAGAAATTTTATGTGCATGGTAGGCCATATCCGCAGCAAAGTAAGTCCATTCACCATCAGCTTTTTGCAAAGGTCTGTCAGAATCGTCTCCAAATAAAGTTGACTTAAATAATAACATCTCTCGTTTTTGCCAATTAATATTTTGCTCACCTTTTGGAGCTTCTAGATTACCTAAGTAAATGTATTTTTTGGCTTTTAATTGTTTAACTATTTTTTGTACTTCTTTTTTATTAATCAAATCCGATTCATAGACAAAATTATCATGTATGACACCTAGTGAAGTTAAATTTTTTCTAACTAGTTCAATAGAATATTTTAAAGATTCTGAAGATAATTTTGCATATATTTTTTCAAAATTATCAAAATTTTTTATACCTTTTTTTTTAATTATTTTTTTAGCAATATCAATTATATAATCTCCAGGATATAAATCTTTATCTTTGGGAAATGGTTTTTTTTCTGTAACTTCTAATATTCTATAATATACGGAAGAAACAAAATTTTTAATTTGACCACCGTGATCATTTACATAATATTCTTTAGTAACATTATGTCCGTTAAAAATTAGTAAATTTGAAAGTGTATCACCTAGGATTGCACCTCTGCAATGTCCAACATGTAAAGGTCCAGTGGGATTAGCAGATACGAATTCTATGTTATATTTTTTTTTTAAATTTTTATTAGAGCCAAATTTTAAATCTAATTTAACTACTTTAGCCAAATATTCTTTCCAAAAGTTAATATGAAAACTTATATTTAAAAAACCGGGCCCAGCTATCTCTATGGTTTTAAATTCATTAAAGTTAATTAATAAATGTTTTCTTAAAATTTCTGCTAATTTAATAGGCGAGTTTTTGTTATGTTTAGCTAGTGTCATAGCAATATTACATGATAAATCTGCCTTTTGATTTATGGGTGGAAGCTCAACAATAAAGTTAAGGTTTGGAGGTATTTGTATTAATTTTTTTTTCTCTAATTTCTTTAAAATCTTAAATATTTTTTTTTGGTAATCTAAAAATAAATTCATTTTATTTTTTTATGTAAATTAATTGCATATCTATCAGTCATACCTGCTATAAAATCAGCTATCACACGTTCCTTACTTTCATTTTTAAACAAATCTTTGTTGATATATTTTCTTGGGTATTTAGATAAATATTTAAATAATTCATTTATAACTTTTTTTCCTTTATTAGTATTAGTGATAACTCTTTTGTGATTATACATATTAGTTCTTAAAAAATCTTTTATTTGCTTATCTATTACCTTCATTTTATCTGAAAAATCCACTATCAGATGATCTTGGTTGTAAATATCGTTTATTGATTGTGGATTACTTTTTTTTAAATTTTTGTTTGTTGTTTTTATTACATCATTTACCATCAAATTAATTAAATCTCTTACGATTTGACTAATAATTATCTCTCTCCTAAAATTTTTTATGTTTCTGGAGTGTCTATTTATCAATTTAGATATATAGGGTATTTTGCTAATTTTTTTTATTGTGAATAAATCGGCCCTCAATCCATCTTCTAAATCATGATTATTATAAGCAATATCATCTGATATAGAGGCAACCTGCGCTTCTAGAGAAGGAAATGAATTGAATAATATTTTATTATTAAATAAATCTTTTTTTAAAATTTTTTTATAAGGATCTAAATTATTTACTGGTCCGTTATGTTTTATCAATCCATCTAACGTTTCTATTGTAAGATTTAATCCATGAAATTTATAATATTTGTTTTCAATAGAGGTAACTATTCTTAACGTCTGTATGTTATGGTCAAATCCTCCATATAATGCCATGCAATGATTAAGAACTTCCTCTCCTGCATGTCCAAAAGGTGTATGACCTAAATCATGTGATAAGCTTAAAGTTTCGCTTAAGTCTTCATTTAAACCTAATGATCTTGCAAGTGTCCTAGCTATTTGGGACACCTCCATAGAGTGTGTAAGTCTGGTTCTATAATGATCTCCTTCTGTATTTACAAAAACTTGGGTTTTATGTTTGAGTCTTCTAAAAGATGAAGAATGGATTATTCTATCTCTATCTCTCTGATATGGAGATCTAATAGAATTTTCAGGCTCCTTGAAAATCCTTCCTTTGCTATTAATCGACTTGACTGCATAAGATTTTAGATGATCTTCCTTATATTTTTTTTGCATAATTTAATTAAGAGGATTATATTACAATAAAGCGGATTAAAATGATTAAAGAAATAAATTTTAGCAAAAAAGCTGTGGAAAAAATTAATCAGTTAATAGCAAAAAAACCATCAGGTACTTTTTTTAGAATTGCGGTAAAAGGTGGTGGATGCTCAGGTTTTAAATATGATTTCTCTTTTGATAATAAAATTGATGTGGATGATTTAAAGCACCAGAATATAGTAGTCGATAAATCATCACTTGATATGTTAAAGGGTTCAGAAGTTGATTTTTCTGAAGGGTTAATAGGTAACTCATTTAAAATATCAAACCCAAAAACAAAATCTTCTTGCGGCTGTGGTGTTTCTTTTTCATTTTAATGAAAATAAGTTCTTGGAATGTAAATTCTGTAAGAGCTAGAATCACAAATATAATAAATTATTTAAAATCTTCAAATCCAGATATATTATTTATCCAAGAAATAAAAACTGAAGAAAAAAATTTTCCTTTTAGCGACTTTAAAAACTTAGGTTACGAATCTCATGTGTTTGGTCAAAAAAGTTATAACGGTGTGGCTTTTGTAACAAAAATTAATATAAATAAAATAGATTTAAAATTTATTAACGATAAAAAAAAACAATCAAGAATAATTGTAGGTGACATAAAAAATAAATCAAAGATTATTAAATTAATTAATGTTTATGTCCCTAATGGCAATCCTGTTGATACAGATAAGTACGAATATAAAAAAGAATGGTATGACTCTTTTAATAAAAAAATAAAAAAAATATTGTCTGAGAATGAAAATATTATAATAGCTGGAGACTTTAATATTATTCCTGAAAAAATTGATGTTTATGATTATAAAAAATATGAAGAAGATGCATTATTTAAGTTGGAAATGAGAAAAAAGTTTCGTGAATTAATTAATCTAGGCTTTAATGATATTTATAGATATTTAAATAAAGACAAACAAGAATACACTTTTTGGGATTACATGGCTGGTGCCTGGCAGAGAAATAGGGGTATGAGGATTGATCATTTTTTAATTACAAACAATCTCTTAAACGATATCAAAGGTATAAACATTAATAAAAACCCAAGATCAAAAATAAAACCTTCTGATCATACTCCTATTGAATTAATTATTAATTAACTCTTCCATAAATATCTTTGTATCTAATAATGTCAGTCTCTTTTAAGATATGTCCAGTTTGTGCTTCCATAATCTTGACAGGCTTCTTGAAAAGATTTTCTATTCTATGAACTGCTCCACGTGGTATAAAAACAGTATCATTTTCTTTCCTAAAAAAATTTCTTTTATTGATTGTAATTTTTGGCTTTCCAGAAATAATGCTCCAGTGTTCTGATCTATGCCTATGTTTTTGTAAACTTATTGATGACTTGGGGTTTACAATAAGTTCTTTAATTAAAAATCCTTCTCCATTAAATAGATTGGTGTATTTGCCCCAAGGTCTATAAAAAACATTACTTTTTTTAAAATATTTTGATTTGTTTTTTAAAAAGATATTTGAGATTTCCTTCCAGCTTCCCAAATCTGACCAAGGTATATCTAACTTTATTCCATTTATATTTCTAGATTTTTCTAAAATTGCATAATCAAAAGATATTTCATTTATTTTATTGAATGATTTTTTGTTTAAGTAATAAATATTTTTATGTACTCTAGATTTATATACAGCATCAATGCATAAATTTAATATTCTTTTTTGATATTTACTAAAATTATTTATTATTGATATTTTTCGAGCAAAAAGTATTCCCGAATTCCAATAAGCTTTTCTTTTAATAATTTTTTTCACATTTTTAACATTAGGTTTTTCAATAAAATTAACTACTTTGTTGAGTCCCCTTGAGACATTTTTTGTCAAGAAATAACCATACTGTGTCGACGGTGAATTAGGTTTAATACCAAAAATGAAAATATTATCATCATTTAAATATTTTTGATTTAAATTGATAGCCTTTATGAATTGTCTAGTTTCTTCAATCAAATGATCAGCTGGGAAGAAAATCATAGGTTGATCAAAAGAAATATCTTCGAGAAGAGCACTTGATAATATTGCTGCAGCTGTATTTTTTTTAAAAGGTTCAAGTATAATTTTATACTTCTCAATTTTATTTTTTTTCAAATATTTACGAACTAATCCTAAATAAGATGAATTTGTACTAATAATAGGATAATCAAATAATGGATTTTTAATTCTTTGAAGAGTTTTTTGCAGAAGTGTCCAGCCACCAAAATCAATGAACTGTTTAGGTATATTGATTTTAGATTTTGGCCATAATCTTGAGCCAGTACCACCACATAAAATAACTGGTTTGATTTTCATTTATTTTTTAAATATCTGCGTATGATTTTTTTTCTTTGTATGCGCCTGGATGAGTCACGGCACCTTTAAATGCTGGGCCAACAGACTGTGAGTATTTCCATAATGTTCCTGAATTATATTCTATCCTTTTTGGTTTCCATTTTTTTTTACGTTTAATTAATTCTTTATTTGTTAGCTGAACTTTTAGTGAGCCTTTTTCAGCATCTATTTCTATGATATCACCATTTTTTATTAAACCTATAGCTCCACAACTAGCTGCCTCTGGGCCAACATGCCCAACACAAAATCCATGTGTTGCTCCAGAAAAACGTCCATCGGTAATTAGAGCAACATCCTCGCCTAATCCTTGTCCGTAAATAGCAGCGGTAGTTGATAGCATTTCTGGCATTCCCGGACTTCCTCTAGGACCCTCATATCTAATTACAACGACATCACCAGATTTAATTTTTCTTTTCATTACTGCATCTAGTGCAAATTTTTCACTATCAAAGCATTTTGCTTTACCTTTAAATTTTTTTCGCTTCATACCAGCAACTTTAACAATTGCACCCTCGGGTGCTAAATTACCTTTTAATCCAACAAAACCTCCAGTTGGATTTAATGGTTTGGAAGTCTTGTAAATTATTTTTTGATCAGATGGAAAAACTATATTCTTATGATTTTCTCCAATTGTTTTTCCTGAAACAGTCATACAATCTTCATGTAAAAGACCTCCCTCTAGTAAAGCTTTTATTAATATTGGAACACCTCCGATTTCGTATAAATCTTTTGCAACAAATTTGCCACCTGGCTTAAGATCAGCGATATAGGGAGTTTTTTTTGAAATATTTGTAACATCTTCTAATGTAAATTTAATACCCGCTTCATTTGCAATTGCTGGTAGATGCAAAGCTGCATTTGTTGAGCCACCTGATGCAGCTACTACAACAGCAGCATTTTCTAATGATTTACGAGTTACAATATCTCTAGGTCTAATTTTTTTTTGTATTAAATTCATTACGGCTTCGCCGCTTTTTATAGAAAATTTATCACGTTCTTCATAAATTGCTGGTGTTCCAGCTGAACCAGGTAAAGCAAGTCCTATTGCTTCGGACACACAAGCCATCGTATTAGCTGTAAATTGCCCTCCACATGATCCACCTGAAGGACATGCTAATGATTCTAATTCTAGTAAATCTTTATCGCTCATAGATCCAGTAGAGTGTTTTCCTATACCTTCAAAAACATCGGCTACGGTCACATCTTTTCCTTTAAATCTTCCTGGTAATATTGAACCCCCATAAATAAAAACTGAAGGTACGTTTAAGCGAACCATTACCATCATAAGACCGGGTAGAGATTTATCGCATCCAGCTAATCCTACAAGAGCATCGTAGCAATGTCCTCGCATTGTTAATTCAACAGAATCAGCTATTACTTCTCT
>CEUZ01009983.1_pt1 | contig 10387 bp, 11 predicted proteins | sample 361511 | NCBI WGS metagenome assembly CEUZ01 (sample SAMEA2622822, study PRJEB7988) | marine metagenome | biome: marine biome (ENVO:00000447); feature: surface water layer (ENVO:00002042); material: "saline water (ENVO:00002010), including plankton (ENVO:xxxxxxxx)" | depth 5 m | reverse complement strand
CTTGAGTAAATAATTTAGCTAAAAATTGAGGGTGAGTTCTAGATAAAAATACTTGATACCCTTTAGTGTCTTCTTTTACTTCATAAATATAAGCTCTAACTCTATCACCATTCTTAAAAGATTCTCTTGGAATGATTTCTTCTCGTTTAATTATTGCTTCACTTTTGCCTAAATCAATAATAAGATTTCCAAATTCTGTTCTTTTGACAACTCCTAATGCAATTTCACCAACTTTGTCTTTATATTCATTATATTGCCTAGCTTTATCAGCTTCTCTTACTTTTTGAATAATTACACCTTTTGCGTTTTGTGCTGCCACTCTTCCAAAGTCAAAAGGTGGTAACTCTTTAATTATATATTCACCTAATTGAATGTCTGATTTCAATTTTTTTGCTTCATCGATAAGTATTTGATTTTTTTCTTCTTCTTCTTCAATTGTATCTACTACTTTAAGATATGAACTTAAGTTTATATCGCCACTCTCTCTATCAATTTTAACTCGAATATCTCTCTGAAATCCATATTTAACTCTTGCAGCTTTTTCTAACGCCATTTCCATTGCTTCAAAAACTTCATCTTTTTCAATATTTTTCTCTTGTGCTACATTACTAGCAACTTGAAGCATTTCTTCTCTAATAACTTTAATTTTTTGTTTAGCCATATTTTTTACCAAAAAAAAGGCGGGAAATCCCACCTTTGAAATTATCCAAATTTATTCGTATATAGTTAATATTATTTTAAAACTCAAGCACTATATTTTTATTAATTTTATAAAAAAAGGAGATTTATTGGCTTTAAATGCTTTTTTGCAATATTTTGTTTCTGGTAAAATTTCTAAATCATACCGCCAGATATAGGGCTTATCATTTTCCCATTTAAATATTTTTTTAGCATAATAAATATTACTTAGAATAGAAAATAAATATGGTGTAGAATCAGTTGATATAAAAACTTTACCATCTGCCTTAAGCAAATAATGCATTTTTTTTAATAAATTTAAATTTATCAATCTTCGTTTATGGTGTTTTTTTTTAGGCCAGGGATCTGGAAATAAAATCCATATTTCATTCAAATATTCTTTGCTTTTTAATTCATCAAAAAATTTATTAATATTGTTTTTAAATATTTTAATATTTGTTATTTGTGTTTTATATATCTCGTTATAAAGGTTAATGTTTCCGTCCACAAAAACATCGCATGCTATGATCAATGAATTTGGATTTCTTTTGGATAAAAAAATTGTGCTCTCCCCACTTCCAGACCCTACATCAACAATTATGTTATTATTTTTATCAATGTCTTTATTGAGATTTAATAAATAATCTTTAACAACAACATTGGTAATTAGTTGATTTTTTTTTCTACCTTTATTTCTTCCATGTATTCTATATTTATGAATAATGTTACTCATTATTCTTTAAGTTAATAATTAAAGCACCCAAACTAATAAAAAATAAAAAAATAAAAATTAAATTATGAAAATATGTTAAATTAAACAAATTTTCAGGCTTATTAATATTTTTTGCTAATGTCCTTTTTTCATTTAGAGGAATATGAGAAATAATATTACCTAATTCATCAATAATAGCAGAAATTCCATTATTAGAGACTCTAATTAATGTTTTATTAAATTCAACAGCTCTTTTTCTTGTAATATAAAAATGCTGGTAAGGGCCTGATAATTCTCCAAACCAAGAGTCATTTGTAATATTGACAAGTAAATTGCTTTCAAAATTTTCTTTATTAATTAAATCATTAAAAAAAATAATTTCATAACAAATAATTGGAAGAATACTGATATTATTTGAAATTAGAATGTGTCTATTTTTTTCCCCAATACTGTAATCATTCTGACCTACAATTATATTAAAAAAATTTAAATACTTTCTAAAAGGCAAAAACTCTCCAAACGGAACAAGTTTTATTTTATCAAATTCTAGAATATTATTTTTTTGGATTGAAAATAAAGTATTAAAATACTTAGAATTATCTTTTTTTGTAGCACCAATAATAATAGTTTGATCTTCGTGCATCATATCTTGTAGAAATTTTAATTGATTTAAACTTTCTACAATATAGGGAAAATCATTTTCAGAAAAAACTAATAAATCAGATTTGTTCATTTGGATTATCTTAGTAATTTCTTCCATAGTATTTTGTTGTGATAAATTTTTATTTCTATCTAATAAAGAGGAATTTAGTTGAACTAATAGAATCTCATATAAATTATTTTTATTTTCTTTAGAAAAATTAATTCGATTAATAACTAAGGATGAAAAAGCAACAATTATTAATAAAGAAGTTACAAAATATATCTTTAATAAATAATTTTTTTTATTAAACAATATAAGAATTATATTTGTAGGTATCAAAAAAACTAAAATTATAAAAAAACTCAAACCATAGGTGCCCAAATAATAAATAAAATTTATAGTAAAAATATTACTGGAATATACTAATGAGTAAGTAATCCATGGAAAGCCATAACCAATACTCTCTCTGAGTATTTCACAAAGAACAAATAAAACGGGAATTAACATTAATTTTGAAAAGTTATTTTTGATAAAGCTTAAGATAAGTGTACAAAATCCATAATATAATGAGCAATATAGAACTAATAAATAAGATAAAATAAATAATTCACTTGTTTCTTTATAAATTAAAAAAGGTTCCTTGATCCAAATTAACGCAATAAAATTCAAAGCTAGTCCATAAAATAAACCACATAAAAATTTAAAAAACTTAGTTTTTCGCAAAAATTTTTGATCGGTTATTAAAAAGAAAAAGATTGGAAATGCCACAAATCCTAATGGAAGTATAAAAAAAGGAGGAAATAAAAATGAACTTAATAATCCGCAAACAACAAATTTAAATAAAGTTTGCAATTATATAATTTTACTAATTTCTAAAGTTTTAATTCGTCTCTCATCAGCTTTTAAAACTTTAAATCTAATTTTATTATTTAATTTAAAAACTTCATTTACTTTAGGAACTTTGTTCGCAATAAAAAAAACTAAACCCCCTACTGTATCAACTTCTTCATCTATTGAAGAATTAATGTCAATCGAAAATAGATTTTCTAATTCTAAAATCTTATATGAAGCATCAACAATAATTGTATTATCATTAATTCTTTTTAATTGATTTTCATTAACATCATCAGCATCATGTTCATCTTCAATTTCTCCAACAATTTCTTCAACTAAATCCTCAATAGTTATTAATCCGTCAACTCCCCCAAATTCATCTACGACTAATCCCATATGTATTCTTGATGATCGCATCCTTTTTAATAACTCAAGAATTGGTGATTTTGGTGCCACATACAACACTTCTCGCAATATTTTTGTTAATGAAAAATCCTTATTATTAATATTATTTAGTAAATCTTTTATATGTAAAAAACCTAAACTATTGTCTAAATTTTTTTCATATACAGGCATTCTTGAGTGCGCCTCATCTTCAACAACTAATAGTATTTCATTTAACGATTTACTCTTCTCGATTGCAACAATTTCTGCTCTAGGAACCATAATGTCTTCCACACTTTTGTCATTTAATTTAATAATATTTGTAATTAAATTTTCTTCATTTATATCTTCAATTTCCTGATTAGTTAAATTTATATTTTCGTCATCTTGAGTAATAAAACTCAATATATCTTCCTTGCTAGTTTCATTAATTAAAAGTTTTTTAATTAACCAATTTCTCCATGAAATTTTTTTTGTTTGATTTTTTTCCTGCATAAGAATTAATAAGGATCTTGGATCCCTAGCTTTTTTAAAATTTTGGTTTCAATTTTTTTCATTATAAAAAAATCTTTTAACTTATAGTGTATAAAGTTATTAATATGTAAAAAACTATGAATAATTAAATGAGTTATATGATTATAAAAATCAATATTATTATTCTTTGAATCTTGAGTAATTCTTTCTATTGAAAATATAATGTCGCAGTGTTTTTCTTTTTTTACATCCTTAACGTTATAATTTGATACAAAAGTTAATACATCTGTAGGTTTATTATTTTTTTTATATTTATTATTTAGTTTTTTTATAAATTTGTCATTAGCTAAAACAAAATTACAAAAATAATTACTAGTATTGGTAAACTTTAATTCTTTTTCATAAACTAATACTTTTTGTATTATTTTATCTATTTTTTTTAAGCGTCTAGGCCAATGATTAGATTTACATAATATAGAGTAGTTAATCATTTTTATTCATCATATGCATTTATAATTTTTCTAACAATATCATGTCTTACTACATCTATATCCTTTAAATATACAAATCCTAAGTCCTGAATTTTACTCAATCTTTTTTCAGCATCTAAGAGACCGGAATCATTTTTTGATACTAAATCGATTTGTGTTTTATCTCCAACTATAACCATTTTGCTATTTTTACCCAATCTAGTGAGAAACATTTTCATTTGAATTTTTGTTGTATTTTGAGCTTCATCTAAAATTATAAAACAATCATCTAATGTTCTACCCCTCATAAACGCTATTGGAGCGATTTCGATAATTCCATTATTAATTTTTTTTTCAACTTGATCATACGGCATCATCTCATACAAAGCATCATATATAGGACGTAAAAAAGGATCAACTTTATCTTTTAAATCACCAGGTAAGAAACCTAATTTTTCGCCAGCTTCGACGGCAGGTCTTGATAAAATAATTTTTTTAACTAAACCTTGTTGAAGAAAAGAAACTGCCTTAGCAACTGCTAGATAAGTTTTTCCTGTTCCTGCAGGACCTATTGCAAAGATTATATTTTTATTTTCTAATAATTGGAAATATTTTTTTTGATTCTGAGATCTAGGAATAATTTTTCTTTTTTTAGTTTGTATAAAAAAGTCAAGCTGAGAATTGTCGTTTATTTCTAATGACAACAGACTCTTTGTATCTTTAATTTTTTCTTCATCTATTTCAACTCCATTTTTAGCTTCAACAAAAAGCTTTTCTAATGCTTTTTTTGTTTCGATAATTGATATTTTGTTGCCAATAATTTTTACTACATTTCCTCTATATTGTATTTTAACATTGTTCATTTTTTCAAGTAAATGAATATTGCTATCTTCAACACCAAATAAGCTGCTTAAAAAATTATTATCATTAAATTCAATTTGTAATGATTCGCTGTTTTTTTCTGTCACACTAGTCCTTCTAAAGCAAAGTCTGTTGATCTAACAATTTTAGTGTTTAATATTTTTCCAATTATATTGTTTTCTGAGTTAGAAAATACACTTTGATTAAATATAGAACGACCTACATACTGATTGTTGTGACGTCCTTCCTTATCAAATAAAACTTTAATAGATTGATTAACAAAAAGTTTATTATAGTTTATTTGTTGTTCTTTTAATAATGATTGAAGAGCGCTTAACCTAGCTTTCTTGGTTAATAAATCAATTTCTTTTAAGTTTGAAGCAGGTGTGCCTGGTCTAGGACTATACATAAATGAATAAGCTATTGAAAAGTTTACTTTTTCTATAAGTTTCATAGTTTGATCAAAATCATAATCTGATTCACCTGGAAAACCTACAATGAAATCTGATGATAAGGCTATTTTTGGACAAACTGATTTTAATTTTTCTATAGTCTCAATGTATTGATTCACATCATGTTTTCTATTCATTTCTTTTAATATCTTATTAGAACCTGATTGAATTGGGAGATGTAAAAAAGGCATTAGTTTTGAATTTTTTCCATGAGATTCAATCAAGGAATTACTCATGTTTATAGGATGCGAAGTCATATATCTAATTCTTTCTATTTTATCAATTTCAGATAAAGAATTTATTAAATAAGATAGATCTACCTGTTTTCCTGAATTATTTTTCCCATGATATGCATTAACATTCTGCCCTAGTAGAATAATTTCTTTAACTCCATTGTTTACATATTTATTAACTTCATTCAAAATATCAGTAACTGGTCGAGAAAATTCTGAACCTCTTGTGTAAGGAACTACACAAAAAGAACAAAACTTATCACAACCTTCTTGTATTGAAACATATTCTGTAACTCTATTAGAGGATTGAAAAATTAGCTTGGAAAATTTTTCTTCAGGTAAAAAATCATCATTAATTATTTTATCTTTTTTTTTAATCATTTCAGGAAGCTTGTGATAAGATTGGGGGCCAACAATAAAATCTACACTTGGGGCTCTTTTCTTAATCTCCTCACCTTCAGCTTGCGCAACACACCCTGAAACTACAAGTTTATATTTTTGGTTTTTTTGTTTTTTTATTTTTTTTATTCTACCAATATCTGAATAAACTTTTTCTGCAGCTTTTTCTCTAATATGACATGTATTTAAAATTATCAAATCTGCACTCTTTGAGTCATTTGTTTCTTTGTATCCTTCTGATTGAAATAAATTTTTGATTCGATTAGAATCATAAACATTCATCTGACAACCATATGATTTGATATAAAATTTTTTATTATTCACATTATTCATTTATTTTTTTTTCAAAAATTAAAGCATCTTCTTTTATAGTTATTTTATTTTTATAATAATCTTTTCTTTTTCCAATCTGAAAAAAATAATTTTTTCGATATAAATTTATTGCGATATAATTTGATTTAGGCACTTCTAATGTGATTTTACTCAATTTTTTTGATTTTAAACTACTGATAAGAGCATTGATTAAAAAAGTTGCGTGCCCTTGGTTACGAAAATTTTTGTCAACATAAAGTAACAATATCTCATATTCTGATTTTTTTTCAACATAAATTAATTCACCTATCAAGTATGCAATCAAGATATTTGACTGCCATAAACCCAAAGAGTAGTTGTGTTTTTTATTAATCTGATTAATCAATTGTTTTTTAGACCAACCTAAATCTTGAAAATACTGAAATTCTTTTAAATCATTACTCAATGAGTCCAAGCAATGAGGAATATGCGATAAATTAATTTTTTGTATTTTTAACAAAATATTCTATGATTTTTTTTCTTCTATATATATTGGTTTAATTATTTTATTTTGTCTTTTTTTTAATATTTGCTTTAAGCTTGATTTAATTATTTGATCAAAACTTATAGTTTTATATTCATTTATATTCAGCATTTTAATTAATAAAGAATCCAATACGCTATTACTTATATTATATTCAAATTTATTGTTAAAAATACAATTATTTTCATGATTATAAATTATCTTATTTATTATATATTGATTATGAATTTTCGAATAACTGGAATAAAATTTTTGATTATTTGTAGAATTAATTAAGAATAAAGTTTTCTTATGATGCTGTTTAGGAGTTGCAAATTGAAGTAGTTCTAATCCAGAAACTCCTATTAGAGGAATTTTTAGTGAGATACTAATGCCATACATAAAAGCTATTCCAATTCTTAATCCGGTGTATGATCCTGGTCCTGTACAAACAATAAGATTATCAATTTTATCATTTAATATAAATTTTCTTTGCATTTTGAGAAATACTTGAACAATATTGTCACTAATTTTGTTACTATTTTTATTTAAAATCTGTATAGATTGAATACTATTTTTGTTAATTATAGAAAATTTAGGAATAGGCGAAATAGTATCTAAAAATAAGTTCATACAATGAAAAATTCTAAAAGTTATTTATATCCATTAATCTTATTTATCCTTTTTTTTGTTTTTATAAATAAAATATCCTTGGCAAACAATGTAAAAAATTCTGCTGTCGTATTTATGTATCATAAATTTGGTGTTTCTAAATATCCCTCTACCAATATAACTATTGAACAATTTAATAAACACTTAGAAGAGTTTTCAAAAAAAAAATATAATATATTATCATTAGGTTATATTGTAGATACCATAATTAATGACGGGAAATTGCCAGAAAATACTATTGCTATCAGTATTGATGATGCCGACAGATCTTTTTTAACTACAGGATGGCCTAAATTCAAAGAAAAAAAAATACCAGTTACATTATTTGTTACTACATCTACAATTTCTAAACAAAATAAAAATTATTTAAATTGGGATGAAATTAGACAATTAAAAAACGAAGGTGTGTTGATAGGTTCACACGCACATACACACAATCATATGGCTGACTTAACTACTGAAGAATTAAAAGCTGATATTGAGCAATCAAATAAAATTTTTTTAAAAGAAATAGGAGAAATTCCTTCTTTGTTTGCTTATCCCTATGGTGAAGCTAATAAAGAATTAATTGACTTATTGCAGGAGTATAAATTTAAAGTAGCTTTTGGCCAACATTCTGGCGTTATCAATGAAACATCTAACTTATATTTTTTGCCAAGATTTTCTCTTAATGAGAGATATGGCGACATTGATAGAGTAATGTTTGTAGCAAACACAAAGGGTCTTGGTGTATACGATTTTATTCCTGAAGATCCTAAAGTTAAAGAAAACCCTCCTTATATTGGTTTTTCACTCTTAGATAAGTCTTTAACAACAACCATTAATTGTTTTGTTTTTGATAATAAAGGTCAAGTAGATAGTGATGTATATAAGTTCAATGAAAGAATTGAAATAAGGTTAAATAGACCTCTAAATAAAGGAAGATCACGTATAAATTGTACTGCCAAAGATTCTAAAAATAATTGGCGGTGGTTTGGTCGTCAATTATATCTATAAATTAGTTGTAGATTTGATGTTATCGAACTGCAGCAAGTTATTTGTTTTAATAATTGAATGAATTGTCTTAATATAATCTACATCTTCAGCATAAAATCCTAATTTACCAACAAGAGAAAAAGAGTCAAAAGAATTATTGTTGTTTCTTTGTGCTTTTCTTAATTGTCTAAACTGATCGTATGCATAATGTGAATTAATATTATTAAAATAAGAAATTACACTTTGATCAATTGAAGAAAAATATTTAATTAAATGTTTCTTCCCCTCTTCTCTATCATGAGGGACTACACCTTTTTCATGATTATAAGTATATTCACCAAAAAGAGCGTTGTATTCCTTTGCAAATCTAGAAGAGCCCCAACCACTTTCATTTGCTGCTTGAGCTAAGACAATAGAATTAGGAATAACATCTACTGATAAAAGCAATTCATCAATTATATCTACTTTGTGTTTATTTTTATATTTAACCTTATATTTATTTGCTAAAAATTTAATAAATTTATTTTCTTTTTTATCTATTGTTTTATTCAAATTCAAAAAATCTTTAATTTTTAATAATCTTTCTCTTTCAACTAAAATGATTTGATTTTGATGAATAGCTAAAGGTAAAATCATTTGTATAAAATTCTTTTTCTTTTCGCTTATATGACTACTGTTGATCTTAAAATCATAATCATTATTTTTAAAATCCAAAGTGTTTTGTTTTGGCTTTAGTTTTACAAGTTGTTTTTCAATTTCAATATCTTTTTTGTTTGGATTAATAAAAAAAAGTTCATATTTAAAATGTGTTTTATCAATTTTACTTTTTTTATTTTGATAAATTTCATAAAAATTTTGATGTATATTTTTACCATAAGTCATTAAGAAAGATTTTGACATATCTTGCTTGTTAACAGTTGTAGTAAAATCAATAAAAAATGTAAAAAAAATAGGAACAAAAATAAATAAACTAGTAATTAAAATTTTTCTCTTATCAAATTTTTTTAAATAATTATTCTTTTCTTTCTTATGATAATTTCCATAAAGTCTTAAATATTCTTCATGATATGATTTATTAAATTTTGAATTATTCATTTACTTGCTGAACTTCTTTAACTTCAGGCACATAATGTTTCAGCATATTTTCTATACCCATCTTTAATGTTGCAGTAGAACTTGGGCAGCCAGAACATGCACCTTGCATTTGTAAAAATACGATTCCATCTTTAAAATCTTTATAAATAATATCTCCGCCATCCATAGCAACTGATGGTCTGACTCTAGTATCTAATAATTCTTTAATTTGCTTAACTAAATCAGAGTCATTTGAATTCTGAGTTTCACTCGTATTTGTTTTAACATTACTTGAACTATTAATAATCGGCTGATTGGAGTTGTAATGATCAGTAATTGCTGCTAACAAATTGGGTTTGAGATCTTCCCAATTTTCTTTTTCACCTTTACTGACTGTAATAAAATCATTTCCAAAAAAAACACCTTCTACACCATTAACTTTGAATATCCTGTCAGCTAATGGGGAATCTGCCGCTTCTTCTTTACTTCTAAAAAAAACAGTTCCATCTTCCAACACAACCCTACCTGGAAAAAATTTCAAGGTAAGAGGGTTCGGCGTTTTCTCAGTTTGAATAAACATGTCTTATTATATATAGTTTTATTATGTCATTCGTATGAAAAAAATGTGCAAATCTTGTTTTTTTGGGGGATTTAAGGCTTTGCAAAGCCTATAACATCATAAATATCTTTTAAGACCGAATCAGCCACAACT
>CEUZ01291761.1_pt1 | contig 10392 bp, 11 predicted proteins | sample 361511 | NCBI WGS metagenome assembly CEUZ01 (sample SAMEA2622822, study PRJEB7988) | marine metagenome | biome: marine biome (ENVO:00000447); feature: surface water layer (ENVO:00002042); material: "saline water (ENVO:00002010), including plankton (ENVO:xxxxxxxx)" | depth 5 m | reverse complement strand
AAATTTTCATCAAAGAAGTCTTCAAATCTATAATATAATATATATATTAATTTTATGCTTGTTAGCGATAAAGTTGATTTTATAACAAATTGGATTTTAAATTATACACTTAAAATACCTGCTCAACCTGTTGCTTTAGTAATTGGTATATCAGGAGGTGTGGATTCAGCAGTAAGTAGCACACTCTCAGCAAAAACAGGGTTAAAAACTATAGCAGTATCAATGCCAATAAAACAAAATCCCAAACAACATGATTTAAGTATAAAACATTTAAGATGGCTAGAAAAAAATTTTTCTAATGTTACTACTTCAGTCATTAATTTAGATAATGTTTTTGAATCGTTTAAAGAATTAATGAACAGTTTTGATAATGAACTTGCTTTTGCAAATTCTAGATCACGTTTAAGAATGATTACTTTGTATCAAATTGCACAGTATAGTAATGGAATAGTAGTTGGAACTGGAAATAAAATTGAAGATTTTGGTGTTGGTTTTTTTACAAAATATGGAGATGGAGGAGTTGATATTTCTCCTTTAGCTGATTGTACAAAAACAGATGTTTGGAAAATTGCTGAAGAATTAAATATACTTAAAGATATAATAGACGCACCACCAACTGATGGATTATGGGAAGATAGTCGTAACGATGAAACTCAACTTGGTTTAACCTATAAACAAATAGAAGAAGCGATGGAAAATTCAGATAGCCAATATTTTAAAAAGTATAATGAAATAAGAAAAAAGAATTTACACAAAATGTTACCAATACCAGTTTGTGAAATTAAGGATAAATAGTGATTAATAGAGCTAGATTTGCTCCTAGTCCAACGGGGTTTTTGCATATAGGTAATGCAAGATCTGCTATATTAAATTGGAGCTATATTAATAAAAAAGGTGGAGAGTTTATTCTCAGAATAGACGATACAGACATATCAAGAAGTAAAAAAGAATTTGAATCTAAAATAAAAGAAGATCTTTTGTGGTTAGGATTAGATTGGTCAAAAACTTTTAATCAATCTGATAGGTTAAAGGTTTATCAAGATAGAATTAAAATATTAAAAGATAATAATAGATTATACCCATGTTTTGAAAGCGAAGAAGAACTATCTCTAAAAAGAAAAACTTTACTCTCTTTAGGAAAGCCTCCTATTTATGACAGAAGTTCATTGAAATTAGATAAATCAAAAATTAATCAATTAATTGAAAGTGGAAAAAAACATCACTGGCGATTTAGATTAGATGATGAAAAAATTTCATGGAATGATTTAATTAAAGGAACCGTAGTTTTGGATAGTAAAAACTTAAGCGATCCGATATTAATTAGAGAAGATGGTAGTCTTTTATATCATCTACCCTCTGTGATTGACGATATAGAAGAAAATATTACTGATATAATTAGAGGTGAAGATCATATAACTAATACAGCTTTTCATATACAAATATTTAAAGCTCTAAATTCAAATGTACCTAACTTTGGGCATCATCCTTTTTTATTAGATGAAAATGGCAAAAGTCTTGGTAAAAGGCTTAATAGTTTATCTTTACAAAAATTAATTGAAAGTGGTTTTGAAAGCATTACAATACTTAATTACCTATCAAGTATAGGTACTAGCAATAATTTATCAAAATTTAAAGATTATAATGAATTATTAAAAAATTTTAACATTAAACAATTATCAACTTCCTCACCAAAATTTTCTTTAGATGTTTTAAAACAATTAAATAAAGAAATACTTCAAACTTATGATTTCAAAGATGTTAGCGAAAAGTTTATTCATTTAGGTTATAAAAATTTAAATGAAAAATTTTGGTTATTTATAAATAGAAATATTAATTTTTTTTCTGAATCATTAGATTGGTATAATATTATATATAACGATGAAATATATAAGAATGAAAATAATAATTTTTTAAATGCAATTGCAGAATTATTACCTAATGAACCATATGATGACTCTAGTTGGGAAAAATGGACAAAATTGATTAAAGAAAATACTGGGAAAAAAGGAAAAGATTTATTTATGCCAATAAGAATGGCACTTACTGGGAAGAAAGAAGGGCCAGAACTTAAATATTTAATGCCATTATTAACCAAAGAACATATACAAAAAAAACTAGGATATATTAAATAATATCCAATTTGTTTAAATTAACTCGACATTAAATTACTTTTGATTTAGCAGGCTAAAAAATATGGAAAATAGAGTATATTTATTTGATACGACACTAAGGGATGGTCAGCAAACCACTGGCGTGAATTTCACTGTAAGTGATAAAATGAGTATTGCTAAAGCGATAGATGATTTAGGTATCGATTATATTGAAGGAGGTTGGCCGGGCGCAAATCCTACTGATGATGATTTTTTTAATCGTGATTTAAAATTAAACTCTACTTCTTTAACTGCTTTTGGGATGACAAGACGCCCTAGTAAAAGTGCAGCTAATGATCCTGGATTAAATACGCTTATAAACTCTAAAGCCTCATCAGTTTGTATAGTTGGTAAATCTTCAGTTTTTCATGTGAAAGAAGCATTAAACATTAGTGAGGAAGAAAACTTAAGTATGATTAATGAAAGTATTTCCTTGATAAAAAATAAAAATAAAGAGCCAATATTTGATGCTGAACATTTTTTTGATGGATATAAAATAGATAAAAATTATGCAATAAAATGTATTAAGTCTGCTTATGATGCTGGTGCAAGGTGGATAGTGTTATGTGATACTAATGGAGGAACCTTACCAGATGAAATTTACAATATTGTAAAAGATGTTACCGAACATATTCCTGGTAAGAATCTTGGAATTCATGCGCATAATGATACAGATAATGCTGTAGCAAATACATTAGCAGCCTTAAATGCTGGGGCTAGGCATGCTCAAGGAACTTTAAATGGTTTAGGAGAAAGATGTGGTAATACAAATTTAATATCTTTAATTCCAACACTTTATTTTAAAACAAATTTTGAAATTAATGTATCCAAAGAAAATTTAGCACAATTAACAAAAGTATCTAAAATTTTAAATGAATTATTAAATTTGCCAATTAATAAACAGGCACCCTATGTAGGAGCATATGCTTTTTCTCACAAAGGAGGATTGCATGCTTCAGCAGTTGAAAAAAATCCTTCGACTTATGAACATATTGACCCTGTTTTAGTAGGCAACTCAAGAAACGTAATCATTTCCGATCAAGCAGGTAAATCAAATTTACTTAATCAACTTAAAAAAATGTCTATAGAATTAAGCGATGATCAATTGAAGAATATTTTGAGAATTATTAAGGAAAAAGAATTTAATGGTTTTTCATATGATACAGCTTTAGCAAGTTTTGAAATTTTAGTTAGAAAAGAACTTGGACAAATAAAAGATTACTATTCTTTACAAAAATTTAGAGTAACCGATGAAAGAAGATGGAATGCTAAAGGGCAACTAATCACTGAGTCAGAGGCAACTATAAATGTGCATGTAAATAAAGAAGAAAGAATGACAGTAGGTATTGGAAATGGACCAGTAAATGCAATAGATAGCGCTTTAAGAAAAGCACTTATAAGCTTTTACCCTAGTTTAGAGAATTTAAAACTTACGGATTACAAGGTTATGATATTATCTCCTGAAAAAGGTACTGGCGCTATAACAAGGGTATTTATAGAATCTGTAGATGATAAAAATATACATTGGACGACAATCGGAGTTTCTCCAAATATAATAGATGCATCATATAATGCAATTTATGATAGCATTACTTATAAACTTTTTCATGATTTAAAATAATATTTTATTAAGTGAAAAATAAACCAACGATAGTATTAGTTAGACCGCAATTACCAGAAAATATTGGATTATCTGCGAGAGCGATGGAAAATTGTGATTTAAATAATTTATTTTTAGTTTCACCAAGAGAAAAATGGCCAAATAAAATATCAATTCAATCATCTGCTAATTCAAGTAAAATAATAAAGAAAGCAAAAGTTTTTAATAATTTAGATAACGCTTTGTCTTCATTTCATTATGTTGTAGCTACATCTAATAGAAAAAGGTTTTTAAACAAACCTCAAATTAATAATTTTGATGAATTATTTAAAAAAATTCCTAAAAATAAAAAAATTGCAATTATATTTGGACCTGAAAATTCTGGATTGTCTAATGAAGATTTGATGTTAGCAGATTTAATACTAAATATTAATTTATCTAATTCAAATAGATCATTAAATTTATCTCATGCAGTATTATTATTTTCTTACAAGTGGTATGAATATTTTAATTCACAAAAATCGAATTCTAATTTAAAATCTGAATTTGAAAATATTGCCTCTAAAGAGGAGTTTAATTTTTTTATGAATTACCTTAAAAAAGAACTTGATGAATCAGGCTTTTTATATCCAAAACAAAAGAGCGTTAAAATGTTCAATAATATTAAAACAATTTTTTTGCGGTCTTCTTTAAGTAAAATTGAAATTAAAACTCTATGGGGAATGTTAAAAAAACTAAGTAAAAAAAGAAAATTAAATTCATAATCATTATAGATTTGACATGTAGTATTATATCTCTATAAGCCCAAAATACAAACGATGACCAAAAGACTAAAAGCAAAATATAAAGTAGATAGAAGATTAGGCTGTAATCTGTGGGGAAGACCCAAAAGTCCTTTTAATAAAAGAAATTCAAGACCTGGGCAACATGGAATTCAGGGTCAAAGAAAAAAACTGTCAGATTATGGTTCTCAGCTTTTTGCTAAGCAAAAGCTTAGATGTTATTACGGAGATTTAACAGAAAAACAATTTAGAAATATATATAATAAAGCTTCCAATATTAGAGGCGACACAAGTCAGATTTTAATTGAGTTATTAGAAAGAAGATTAGACTCTATTGTATATAGAATGAAATTTGTACCTACTATTTTTGCAGCTAGACAACTTGTTAATCATGGCCATGTAAAAGTGAATGGTAAAAGAGTTAATATACCTTCTTATACTGTTAAAGACGGAGATGAAATTTCTTTAAAAGATCAAAGTAAAGAAATAAATATAATTCAAGAATCTGTAGTTTCACAGGAAAGAGAAATACCTGAATACTTAGAATTAGATATTAAAGAGTTAAAAGGAAGATTTTTAAGAGCTCCATTAATTCATGATGTTCCTTATCCCGTTACAATGGAACCTAATTTAGTTATTGAGTATTATTCACGTTAACATTTTCTTTTTTTACTTGATCATATATAAAAATTGCTATCGCTATCCAAATTATTAAAAAAGAAATAAATTTTGACATAATTAAATCTTCTTTTAGTATGAAAACTGAAGTAATAAAATGAAATGTAGGAGCAATATAAAAAAGAACTCCAGCAAAACCTAGCGGAATATTTTTTATACCTAAATTAAAAAAAAATAATGGGAAAATAGTTACTGCTCCAGTTAAAATTAATAAAACTGATGTATAAGAATTATAAGTAAGAAAATAACCAGATCCATTAATATAAATAAAAATTAAATAAGGTATTGCAAATAAAGATAAAAAGAAAGATTCATATAGAAGACCTATTGCTGGTGAAACATCTATTTGTTTTCTTAATACTCCATAAATACCCCATGTAAAAGCAATCAATAAAGCTAAAAAAGGTATGATATTGTTACTAATTAATAAAAAAAAAATAGAGCTAATCATTAATAAAAGTGAAATAAATTTTAAAAGTGTTATCTGTTCTTTTAAAAAAAAATAACCTAAACAAATACTTATCATTGGCGTAATAAAATAACCCATAGAAGCATCTTGTACTCTTCCAACACTTACAGCGAATATAAAAGCAGTCCAATTAATTGAAATTAGTATTCCAGTTATGGATAAAAAAATTAACTTTTTAATTGAGAAAAAAATTAAAAAAAAATCTTTAATTTTCAAAAAAAATAATAAAATAATGAATAAAAAAATAAAAGACCATAAGCCTCTATGAAAAGCAACCTCAATGGGCTTAACATAATTTATCTGATTAAAAAATAAAGGCTGAGGCATGCCCCAAAATAGAGATGCTGTACAGGTATAAAAAATACCTTTATAAAATGTATTAATTTTCAAATCTAAGAAGGATTGACGTTTATACCTTTTGTATTAAGTAATTCTAAGAGTTCTCCGCTTTCGTACATTTCTTTTACTATGTCACATCCTCCAATAAATTCTTCTTTAATATATAGTTGAGGAATGGTAGGCCAATTAGAAAATTCTTTTATACCTTGTCTTATTTCATCACTTTCTAGAACATTTACACTTGAAAATTCAATTCCTAAATTTTTTAAAATTTGAGACGTGGCTGCAGAAAATCCGCACATAGGAAAATCAGGAGTACCTTTCATAAATAATACTACATCGTTAGATTTAATTTCACTTTTAATGTTTTCAGTAACGTCTATTTTATTATCATTCATTATAACTCCGATTTTGTTTTTAACTTTAGAGCATGTAACTCATTACCCATTTTTCCTTTGAGTGAGTCATAAACCATTTTGTGTTGATTAATCTTACTAACACCTTCAAAAGATTTTGAAATAACTGTGGCGCTATAATGATTTTCGTCTCCTCTCATATCCTCAATTTCTATTTTTGCATCTGGGATAGATTCCTTAATCAACATTTGAATTTCTTCTTTTTTCATAGTCATAATATAATAAATAGTACAAATAGGTGCAAAAAGAAAGATTATTTTAAAAATTATTTCATATTAACATCAATATAATTGTCTATTTTTGGAACAGATTTAGTAGACTTAAAAATAATCTTTTTTTTATTTTTTAAATTTGGTAAAGCAATTAAACAAGAAGACCGTGTTCCATAGTTCAATTTTTTATTTATAGAACATATTCTTTGGTTATTAGGCAATTTTTCTTCATTATTATAAGATAAATTTTTTTTCCAACTATCCCAATTATTTTTTGATGGATTTGGAATTTTTAAAGATGAAAATAATTTATGATAATAAATGATTTTTTTGTCTCTTTTATCATTTATATCTTTATCAGTCATTATTGTTAGACCTTCTTTAATTTTATGAATTTGTAAATTTCTAGTAATAATATTATGCTTTATAAAATAACAATTTTTATGATTAGCTATAAATAAATTGAAATAATCATAATCCTTAGGATTAATTGTAGATATAAATTTTAATGCTTTATTTATATTAAGACTATTTAAAACTTCTAAAACTATTTTACCTCTTGAAAATCTAAAATTAGATTTTTTTTTATTAGAAATTCTATTGTGAATTAAAGCTACTAGTCCATTATTATTTATTCCTATCCAAGATCCTTTTTTTTTTAAATCTTTTCCACCAATGACATTAGGATAATTTTTCTTCCAGTGTTTTCCCGGAAAACTACTTTTTCTATTTAAATTTTCATCGCGATTAGATCCAATTATAATTGGCCAAGTAGCTGCTTTTCTAAAAAGAATTATGCTAGTGCACATTAATTAATTTTTAAATACTACTTTAAATATTTTATCTATATGTTTTAATTCTTCCTTAGTAGAAAATATTTTTTTTAATTCATTTTTACTTATATATTTTTTAAATTTTTTGTTTTCATTTAAAACTTTCTCAAATTTCATATCATGAAATATTGCTTTTTTTGAAGCACTTTGAACAATTAAATAAGCTTCGTTTCTAGAAACATTTTTTTTAATTAGAGATAATAATATTTTTTGGCTTTTATGAATACCCTCTAATTTTTCTAAATTTTTCTTCATATTGTTAGGATAAACAATGAGGTTTTTGATCACATTAGTTAATCTTGATAACGCAAAGTCAGTTGCGATCGTTACATCTGGAGCTATTATTCTTTCAACGCTTGAATGACTGATATCCCTTTCATGCCATAAGGTGATATTCTCCATTGCAGGAACTACAGCACTTCTAATATATCTTGCAATTCCAGTTAAATTTTCACTAAGTATGGGATTTCTTTTATGAGGCATGGATGATGAGCCTTTTTGTTTTTTTTGAAAAAATTCTTCAACTTCTGATACTTCAGTTCTTTGTAGATGTCTTATTTCAGTAGCCATATGTTCAATAGAAGAAGCTAATAAACCAATTGTAGAAAAAAACATTGCATGCCTATCACGTGGAATTATTTGAGTTGAAATGCTCTCAGGTTTTAATTTAAGTTTTTTTGCAACATATTTTTCTACATTTGGATTGATTGTATTGTAAGTGCCCACAGGTCCTGAAATTGCACAAATAGAAATTTCATCCCTTGCGTTTTTTAATCTTTTTAAGTGCCTTTGAAATTCAGTATAAAAAGTCGCCAATTTTAAACCAAATGTAATTGGTTCAGCATGAATTCCATGACTTCTTCCTATCATTATAGTTTTCTTATGTTTTAATGATTTATTTTTAATTACTTTTAATAAAATATTAATTTCTTTAATAATAATTTCGCAGGATTGTTTGAGTTGAATAGAAAATGCTGTATCAATAATATCACTTGAAGTTACTCCATAATGGAAATATTTAGAACTTTTTCCAATATATTTGCTAACATTTTGAATGTAAGCTAAAACATCATGTTTAGTTTCTTTTTCAATTTTATTAATTTCTTTAACATTAAATTTTGCTCTTTTTTTAATTTCTTGATAAGAATTTTTAGGGATTGTTCCATTTAGTGATAATTTTTGCGCAATAAGACATTCTATTTCTGTCCATATTTTAAATTTATTCTCGTCTGTCCAAATATTACTAATATTTTTTCTTGTGTATCTAGGTATCATATTTATTGCATTATATTGTATTTATAGGAAAATCGGAATTATTTTGAGAAAGTGTGAAGATTTCGTTACCATTTTCAGTAATTCCAATAGTATGCTCATATTGTGCTGATAGAGATTTATCTTTTGTTACTGCAGTCCAACCATCATTAAGTATCTTAACTTGCCAATTTCCAATATTAATCATCGGCTCTATGGTAAAAAACATTCCAGGCACTATCTCTACACCTTCACCAATAGATCCATAATGTAAAATACTTGGGGGTGTATGAAATTTTTTGCCAATACCATGTCCGCAAAAATCTCTAACAACAGAAAAATTTTTTGCTTCAGCATATTTTTGTATGCTGTAACCTATATCACCTATCTTTTTTCCTGGTTTTGCATTTTCAATTCCTATCAATAGGCATTCATAAGTAGTTTTTAAAAGTGATAAAATTTTATTATTTATATTACCTACAGCAAATGTTCTTGAGCTATCACCATGCCATCCATCTAAAATTACAGTAACATCTACATTAATTATATCTCCATTCTTTAATATTTTTTTTTCACTAGGAATCCCATGACACACAACATGATTGACTGATGTACATACTGATTTAGGAAAATTTTTGTAATTAAGTGGAGCAGGAACTGCATCGTTTTTTATTATCATTCTATGACAAAATTCGTTTATATCTTCGGTTGAAATGCCAGGTTCAATAAAATTCTTAAGTGCATCCAATATTTTTGCTGTTAATGAGCCAGCTTTTCTCATAGCAACAAAATCATTTACATTATGAATATATATATTTTCAGTATTCATAAATGTGATCATTATACTAATATTGTTAAAGCATAAACAAAATTTCATTAAATTACTTTTTTTTGTTTACAATTTGTTTAAAATAGAAAAATGATAAAATTAAATGCTGGTATAATTGTCATAGGAAATGAAATTCTTTCAGGGAGAACAAAGGATACTAATTCTAATTTCATAGCAAATAAATTAATAAAAAATGGTATAAAATTAGAAAAAATAACAGTAATTCCTGATAATGAAAAAATTATAATTGATACTGTTAGAGATTTTCATAAATATTATAAATATGTTTTTACTACTGGAGGAATAGGTCCAACTCATGATGATATTACTTCAGAAAGTATATCTAAAGCATTCAAAAAAAAGTATAGTTATCATCCACAAGCTTATAAAATTCTTAAAGATTATTATCCAAAAAATGAATTTAACAAAGGTAGAAAAAAAATGGCAAAAATGCCAGAAGGTTCTGAGTTGATTATAAATCCACTTACTATTGCTCCAGGCTATATAATCAAAAATGTTTATGTTTTGCCAGGCGTTCCAATGATTATGAAAAAAATGTTTAATTTACTTTTAAAAAATCTTGATAAAGGGAAGCCTAAAAAAACATTAACCATTAGGACAAATATATACGAATCTGTAATGGCTTTAGAATTATCAAGAATTCAAAAAAAAAATAAAAAATGCGCAATTGGAAGTTACCCTTATTTTAATTATTTAAAAAGAAAAGGAGGGGTAAATATTGTAATTTCTTCTTGGGAGTTAGAAAATTTAAATAATATAAGGGACCAAATTAAAAAAATGATTAAATTGTTAGGTGGAAAAAGTTTTTTAGT
>CEUZ01261208.1_pt1 | contig 10392 bp, 11 predicted proteins | sample 361511 | NCBI WGS metagenome assembly CEUZ01 (sample SAMEA2622822, study PRJEB7988) | marine metagenome | biome: marine biome (ENVO:00000447); feature: surface water layer (ENVO:00002042); material: "saline water (ENVO:00002010), including plankton (ENVO:xxxxxxxx)" | depth 5 m | reverse complement strand
AAAAAAAATAGATATGGATTCGTTCGAAATTAACAAAATAATTGCTGCTGTATTAGTTACAGTTTTGTTAGTTTTTGGAATAGGGAAAATCTCAGATGTTATTTTTCATGTCAAACAACCTGATGTAAAGGGCTATAAGGTCGAGTTACAAACTGTAGATGGAACATCTACTACAGCAAGTTCTGAGGTCAACACAATTGATATAGCCTCTCTTCTTTCATTAGGAGATGTAGATCATGGTAAAAAAGTTTTTAAAAAATGTGCGGCCTGTCATAGTATAAATGAGGGAGGACGAAATAATATTGGTCCGAAACTTTGGAATGTGATGTTCAGACCAGTTGGCTCAATATCTGATTACAAATATTCAAAAGCACTTGCTGGGTATAAAAAAGAATGGAGCTGGGAAGAAATGAATGGTTTTCTCCTTAAACCTGCGGCTTGGATTAAAGGTAACAAGATGGGTTTCGCTGGACTTAAAAAGGAAAAAGATAGAGCATCTGTAATGTTATATTTAAATCAAAATAGCAGTTCTCCAAAATCTTTACCTTAGTTTTCCAAAGCAATATAATAAAATACTTTTTTGAACATAGATTCTGTTTAATGCTTGTTCGAAAACTTTACTTTTTTTTCCTAAAAAAACATCATTAGAAACCTCGGTTCCTCTTGGTAAACAGTGGAGAAATATGACATTTTTTTTCGCACAATTTAAAACCGATTTTGTTACTTTAAATTTTTTAAATGCTTTAAGTTTTTGAGCTTTATTTACCTTATCATTTAAGGACACCACTTTATCTGTAAAAATTACGTCGCAATTCTCCGCTGCACCTTTAGTATTATTGAATATTTGAATATTAGCATTATTTTTTTTTGCCCAATTCAACAAACTTTTATTAGGCTCATATCTTTTTGGACATCCAATATTTAGATTAAAAGAAAATTTTACGGAGGCTTCAATTAAACTATTCAACACATTATTTGAATCTCCAATCCAACAAATGCGAAGTTTATTGATCGGTTTCTTTTTAATATCCTCTATAGTGAACACATCAGATAAAACTTGAGTAGGATGTGACATAGGTGATAGACCATTTATTAAAGGGATAGTCATATATTTTTTGAGAATATCCAACTTTTTTTCACTATCAGTTCTCAACATGAAAGCGTTTCCAAAAGTTGATATAATTTTTGCTGTATCAACTAAACTTTCACCACCTTTATTTAAATGAAGTTCATCAGTACGTAAAGTTAATGAACCACCGCTAAGTTGTTTAATAGCAATATAAAAACTAAGCCTGGTTCTTAAACTTGATTTTTCAAACATCTGAACTAATAATTTTCCTTTTAAAGGTGTATCTTTATCAGAATCTAAAGTATTAAATTTTTTTCTTTTGGCTTTTCTCTTTTTTGCATCAATCAATATTTTTTTTAAATCTTTAGCCGGGATATCTTTTAAATTTATAAAATTTTTCATTATTTTAAAATTCCTTGCAGACTTTTTTTATAATCTTTAAAGCAAGGTTTATCTCAGATTTTTTGACATTCAGTGGTGGTAATATACGAATAACATTCTCCGCTGCTCTAATTGTGAGTAATCGGTTATCTTCCAATCTTTTTATAAACTTAGACTGATCATCAAAAAGTTGGACACCAATTAAATATCCAGAACCTCTAACTTCTTTAATGATTTTTGGAAAATTTTTTTTAATTTTATTTAATTCAAGATGGAAGTAGTTAGACAATATTTTGACCTTTTTTAGAAAATCTTTTTTATAAATCTGCTTCATCACCTCTAAGCCAACAGCACAAGCATTTGGATTCCCTCCAAATGTCGATCCATGACTACCTGGTGTCATGGCTTTAGCCACTTTTTTTGTCATTAATACAGCGCCAATTGGAAATCCACCTCCAATACCTTTTGCTATAGGAACAATATCTGGTTTAACCTTTGACTTTTCAAAAGCAAAAAAGTCTCCTGTTCTACCTATGCCGCATTGAACTTCATCTAAAATTAATAATATTTTTTTCTCATTACAAATTTTTCTTATATATTTTAGACATTTAGTTGGTATAGGTTTTATACCCCCCTCACCCATTACAGTTTCTACCATTATTGCTGCCGTATTTTTTTTTATTTTATTTCTTAAATTAGGAAACCTCGGCTTAAAATCTTTGAATTTAATGTGATCGAATCCAGGAAGTTTGGGTCCAAATCCTTCTGTCATTTTTTTTGAGCCACTAGCATTAATTGTAGCGATAGTTCTCCCGTGAAAAGAATTTTTTATACATAAAATTCTATTTTTCTTAGGTTTTCCTTTTGAAAAGAAATATCTTTTTGCAGCCTTTATCGCTACCTCTGTCGCCTCCGCTCCACTATTTTGAAAAATTACTTTATCCGCAAATGTTTTCTGAGCAAGTTTTTTGGCTAAAAGTTCTGCTTCTGGTATTTGAAATGAATTAGAGACGTGCCAAACTTTTTTTAATTGTTTTGTTAAAGCTTTGACTAAGTTAGGATTTGAGTGGCCTAAAGAGTTAACAGCTATTCCTTGAACAAAATCTAAATATTTTTTTCCACTCTTTGTATATAGAAAACTTCCTCTGCCTCTCCAAAAAGAAATTTTTTTTCTACTGTAATTATTTGCTAAATAACTCATTTTAAGATTTAATTTTATAACCTTTTTTATATAATATAAATGCAATAAACCAGGCGAATAAAGAAAGAATAGGTAAATATATTAATCCAAAAAAAAGTGTTCCATCTGACACTCCTAAAAAACCATATCTGAAAATATTAATAATGTGAAAAAAAGGATTAATGTTACTTATAGATTGAAAAAAAGATGGTAAACGATCTATTGTATAGAAAACTCCAGATAAAAAACTTAAAGGCTGAATAATGAAATTTGTAACTGTTGCAGTATGATCAAACTTTGTTGCCCATAGTCCTGTTATAAATCCAAGACTACCAATAAAAAAAGAGCCAAAAAATGCAGAATATAAAATAAAAAAAACATTTTGAATTGGTAAGTCGACAATCATTAAAAATACAACTACAGATATAAAACCGATAATTATACTTCTAGTAATCGCTGCAAAAATAATAGCAATTGTAACTTCGATAGAAGATAATGGAGCATACAATATATCAACTATATTTCCTTGCATTTTGGAAATCATTAAAGAACTAACCGAATGCGAGAAACTTTGGAGTATCATAGATTGAATTATCAACCCAGGAGCTAAAAAAATAATAAATGAGTGACCTAATACATCATTTCTATCTTGCCCGATTGCGAGAGTTAGTACCACTAAAAATAGTAAACTAGATACAAGTGGTGATAAGAGTGTTTGAGCCCAAACAACAAAAAATCTACTACATTCACGCAACCACAATGAAATCATTCCTGTATAATTTATGTATCCAAACTTTCGGACACCAATTTTATATTTTTTTTGTAATTCAACCATTTGTAATTATGTTTATCTTTTTTATTAGAATATTGTTAATAAAACAAAAATTTCACTTGTTTTTTAAAATCTGTCATGTAACTGAATATAGTAATTAAATTTATTATATATACTACATATAGATATTATGAGCTGGACAGACGAGAAGGTAAACAAACTGAGGGAACTTTGGGGTAAAGGAAAAACTGCAAGTCAAATAGCTGAGATTATTGGTGGAATTAGTAGAAATGCAGTGATTGGTAAAGCGCACAGACTAAATTTATCTGCAAAAATAAAAACCCGTGCATCTGTAAATAATAGCAAATTTTCAAAATTAAATAATCAAGCAAGTGGAGCTAATAAATTTGGTAGAAGAAGTAAGTTTAAGTCATTAATAATAGATAAAGATTTTCCACCTGAGTCCCCAAAAAATTTAGAACAATTAGATGACGAGGTTTGTCGTTGGCCAATAGGGCATCCTGATGAAAAAAATTTTTATTTTTGTGGAAGAGAAACAATTAAGATTGGTAACCGGCAGTTCCCATATTGTAAGCTTCATGTATTATATAGTTATCAGAGCAAAGATAAAAAAGAGGAGAATGTTGTAGGAAAAGATCATGATATGCCAAACTTTCTCCAAAAAAAAATTAAATCAGCCTAATTGAAATTTTTTTTAGAGTACTGACCTCGATTCCTCCACATTGCGCAATATTTTTCAACCTCCAATTCAAAATTACAAATACTAGGAACGCCTAAATCAAAATTCGTCTTATATTTTCCGCTTTGCACATTGTCAATTTTTAGTAAGTTTAATTGATCTTTAGTAATTGGTGGGTTAGGCAATAAACCAAATAAAGTCACTACGATTTTTGAAACATTAAATGGTAAAGGAATAAGTAATCTTTTTTTTCCTATAAGTTTAAGTAATTTTTCTAAAATTTGTCTCATGCTTATTACTTCATTTCCAACACATTCGATTGTTATTGATTTAATTTTATTTGTCATAACATAAAAAATTATTTCTGTTAAATCAGAAACATGTATTGGTTCAAATTTAGTATCTTTGAAAATTGGAAAAAAAGGAAGATGACTTAACAAAGTCATAAAGTTCGTGGTGAAATTGTCATCAACTGAATAAATAACTGAAGGTCTTAATATAATAGAATTTGGAAAATTTTTCTTTATTACTTTTTCTCCCTCCAGCTTACTTTTTGCATAAAAGGAGTCTTTTGAATCCTCTATGCCTAGTGCTGATAAGTGAATAAATTGTTCTACACCTTTTTCCTTACATATTTTTGACAAAAGAAAAGGAAATTTAGTATGTATATTTTCAAAGGTGTTTATTTTACCACCCTCAGATAAAATTCCAACTAGGTTTATACAAATATCGCTCTTAGATATTAAATCGACCAATTTATTTTCGTCAAAGATGTTTGCTTCTACGCAGTCAATCCACCCAGCTGGAGCTTGTGTTTTGAGTATATACCCTTTTTGGTGAATATTTCTTGTTACTGCTGTAACTTTGTAATTATTTTTAGTTAATTTTCTAATTATATGGCGCCCAATTTGGCCACTTGCACCAAAGATTAAAACATTTTTAGGTTTCATAAATCAAAAAATAGACAATTTTGTAGTGTTATATATAAAGGATTTTGTATGAATATAAATATTAAACTTCACAAAAACGACCTTCCAGATGATTTAAAATTGGATGGTGAAATTGCCTCAGATGCAGAATTTCTTGGTCTTAATCCTCCAAAAGATAAGCTTTGTTTAATTCAACTTAATCAAAAAGATAAAAAAGAAGTTCATGTTGTTCAGCTTGATCGAAAAACATACAAAGCGCCAAATTTGAGTAAAATGTTAGTCGATAATAACGTAAAAAAAATATTTCATTTTGCCAGAAAAGATTTGGAAATGATAAAATTTTTCTTAAAGATCGATGTTAAAAATGTCGAATGTACAAAATTACAATCTAAACTAGCAAGAGGTTATTCAGACCAACATTCTTATAAGGCTTTGGTTCAAGAATTCGTGGGAATAAATATATCAAAAGCTAAACAAAGTTCAGATTGGGGTAAGAAAGATTTAGATCCAGATCAACTTAAATATTCAGCAACTGATGTAATTCATTTGCATAGAATACATGAGGAACTTAATAAAATTCTTTTAAGAGAAAATCGAATGGAACTGTATAAAGATGCAATAAATTTTTTAAAAGTAAGAGTTGATTTGGATATATTTGGTATCTCAGAAGATATCTGGAGTCATTAATGAAAAAAAACTATAATAAAATTGCAAAGGAAGTAATAGATCTAAAAATATTAGCCCTTAAAAAACTCAAAACAAGTATTAATCTTTCATTTGAAAAATCTGTTGATGCAATAGTCAATTGTCAGGGAAAGATAATTTTATGTGGAGTTGGTAAGAGTGGACTTATTGCCTCAAAAATTTCAGCTACGTTGTCCTCAGTTGGAGCTCCAAGTTTTGCATTATCTGCCTCAGATTGCAGCCATGGTGATTTAGGAAGTATAACTAAAAAGGATTTATTAATATTAATAAGTTACTCAGGTGAAACACGAGAATTAAAAAATATTATTCAATATTCTAATAGAAATAGAATTAAACTTATAGGGATAGTATCCAAAAAAAATTCTACATTATACAAAGCTGCGGATATAAAGTTACTTATTCCTGAAGTTAAAGAGTCTGGTCTAGATATAGTTCCAACATCTAGTACAAGTATTCAATTGGCTATAGGGGATGCGCTTGCCATAGCTAGTTTGAAAAAAAAGAAATTCACAAGATATGACTTCTCAAGAATTCATCCTAGTGGTAATCTTGGTTACCAACTTAAAACTGTTGAAGATTTAATGATAACTGGTAAAAAAATTCCTTTTATAAATCAAAATCAAAAAATGAAAAATGCTTTAAAAATAATAACAAATAAAAAACTTGGTGTTTTAATTGTTAAAAATAAAATTGGTAAAGCTATAGGTATAATAACTGATGGTCAAATTCGTAGAGCAAACCAAAAAAATTATGATTTGCAAAATCTATTAGTAAAAGACGTTATGACAAAAAATCCAATCTCTGTAGATAAAGATATTCTTGCAGCTAAAGCTTTAGGTCTTATGAACTCCAAAAAGATTACTAGTCTATGTGTTTATAACAAGAGAAATAAATCTAAAACAATTGGTATACTTCATATTCATAACATTCTTGAAAATAATGTTAGATAAATGAACAAAAAAGCTTTAATTCAAATAACCCTTTTTTCAATAATTGTTCTAATATTATTTTCAATATTTATGACATATAGAAATATCAATAAATTAAACACTGAAGAATTAAGAGATATAGAGGAAAAATCTCTAAATACTGGTAAAATTCAGGATACTAATATAATTAAAAATATTGAGTATTTTTCAAAGGATGAGAATAATAATGAGTATAGAATCAAATCTGAGTTTGGTAAAATTGACCCAAAAAAGCCTAATCTTATTTTGATGGAAAACGTATTCGCACAAATTGCTTTAAAAAATTCATCTCCAATAACAATTTCATCAAATTTCGCACTTTATGATAATATAAGTTATAACACAAATTTTTATGAAAATGTAAATTTGGAACATAAATTTCATAAAATAAATTCTGAAAAGATAGATTTAACTTTTGATGAAAATTTAGTATTTATATCAGGTAATGTTATTTATAAAAATTTAGATGCAAAACTAGAAGCAGATAAGATTAGAATTGACCTTATTTCAAAAGATGTAAAAATTTACATGGATAAAAAAAAAAATAAAGTTACGATAAACTCATTAAATTAAAAATGGCAATAATAAAAAAATTTAGAATTAAATCCTTTAAAAAACAAAAACCTTTAGTTTCTTTAAAAAATATTTCACTATCGTTTGGAAATAGAAAAATTTTAGATAATGTAAATTTCAATATTAATCGAGGAGAAATCCTAGGAATGTTGGGGCCAAATGGTGTAGGGAAATCAACAATTTTTAATTTGATAACTGGTCTTATTAAACCAGATTATGGATCAATAATGTTTGATAATACCAACGCTACAAACTACCCAATTTATATCAGGACAACTAAATTTAAGATTGGGTATGTTCCTCAACACGGAGGATATTTTAACGATTTAACTCTGTATGAAAATTTAAAGGCAATAGCAGAAGTGCTTATTGAAGATGAAAAAGAGAGAAACTCAAAAATAAATATATTAATCTCAAAATTTGAACTCGACTCAGTAAGAAATATTAAAGCTAAATATTTATCAGGAGGACAGAAAAAAAAACTAGTAATAGCTTTAGCTTTACTCGGAGACCCGAAGGTACTTCTATTAGATGAGTGTTTTGCAGCATTAGATGTATTAACTATTAAAATGTTACAACAAATAATTGTAAATTTGCAAACTGAAAATAACATAGGAATTTGTATATGTGATCACCAAGCTAGAGATTTACTATCATGTGTTGATGTTGCAATTGTTCTGTCCAATTGTAAAATAATTGCAAAAGGCACACCAACTGAACTCATTAATGATCCTAACGCGAAAACAGCATATTTTGGAGAGTCTTTTAATTTTAATTAAAACAAAACTAAAATATGCCAAAACCAATATTTATTAATAAAAAGATAGAACCATTTGAAAAAAAGATCGTTGTAAGTGGTGATAAAAGTTTATCGATTAGGTGGGCTCTATTAGCATCTCAGGCTTTGGGAAAATCTAGAGCTTATAATTTACTTAAATCTGAGGATGTTTTAAATACACTTAAATGTCTCAAAAAACTTGGTGTAAAAATTATTACCAAAAAAAGGTACACAGAGATTGTGGGAAATGGACTAAATAGTTTTAATTTTAAAAAAAATATTATTTTGAATGCTGGTAATTCTGGAACTTTGGGTAGACTCATTTTAGCTTTACTAATCCGTTCTCCGTACAAAATTAAAATGATAGGAGATGACAGTTTAAAAAAGAGAGACTTTTCTAGAGTGATAAATCCTCTTAAAGAATTTGGAGCAAATTTTTATCCTTTAAAAAGAAGTAAATTACCTATTAATATTTTAGGGTCAGATTTTATAAGGCCAATTAATTATTTTGAAAATAAAGGATCAGCACAATGTAAAAGCGCTGTAATGTTTGCGGCTTTAAACTCTGATGGTACAACTAAAATAAAGGCAAAAAAATCTAGAAATCATTCTGAAATTCTTTTTAAGTATTTAAAAATGCCAATTAAAATTAAGAAAAATAGAAATTATGATTTTATTGAAATAAAAGGAAAAAAAAATTTTAAATCTTTCGATTATAAAATACCTTCAGATATAAGTAGTAGTGCTTTTTTTATTGTTCTTACCTTGCTTTCAAAAAATTCAAAACTAATTATAAAAAATGTAAATATCAATCCATCAAGAACTGGTTCAATTAAAATTCTTAACAAAATGGGAGCAAAAATAAAATTTAAAAATATTAGAAATTATAGAGGTGAGAAGACTGCCGATATACAAGTTAAGTCTGTAAATCACTTAAAAGGAATAAATTGCCCAAGTAATTTAAATAGCAGCGCAATAGATGAGTTCTTAATAATATTTTTGGCAGCCGCTAAAGCAAAGGGAACATCTTATTTTAAGGACCTTTCTGAATTAAATCAAAAAGAAAGTCCACGATTAGATCTTGGAAACAAATTATTGAATAAAATTGGAATTAAAACAACACTTGTTAATAATTCAATAAAAATTTATGGCAATCCAAGATATAATATGAATAAAAAAATAGAGGTTAAAGATTATTTAAAAGATCATAGATATTTTATGACAAGCGTCATTGCAGCATTAATCTTTCCAGGAAAATGGAAAATACATGATCCAGATTCAATTAAAACATCTTTTCCATCTTTTTTAAAAATTATTAAAGATATTGGTGGTAAAATAAATTGAAAAAAAGAAAAGATATAATTAAAGTCGCAATTGACTCCCCAGCAGCGAGCGGAGCGGGAACTCAATCAAAATTGATAAGTGATCATTATAATTTATTAAATTTGGATACAGGAAAAATATATCGTTTTATAGGTCATCTTAAAACTTCAAGTAAAAAAAAATTTTCGTATAACTTGATAAGAAAAAAGATGAAAAACTTGAAATTAAAAAGTTTGAAAAATAAAAATCTTCTTTCTGATAAAGTTGCACAAGAGGCGGCCTCTATCTCTAAAGATAAAAAAATAAGGAAAATAGTTCACAATTTTCAATTACAATGTGCATACAATCCTCCAAAAAAATTTAATGGATCTTGCCTTGATGGTAGAGATATTACATACAAAATAATACCTGATGCCGACTTCAAATTCTATATTACTGCATCTGTAAAAATTAGAGCTTATAGAAGATTTAAGGAACTCAAGAAAATTGACAAAAAAGTAACGTTCAAGGAGGTACTTAAAAGCCTTAAAAAAAGGGACAAAAGTGACAAAAATAGAAAATTATCAAAACTTAAAAAAACAAGAGATTCAATCTTGATTAATACATCAAATTTATCTAAAAGAGCATGCTTTTTAAAAATAAAAAGTATTATGGATAGGAAAACTAAAAATTAATGGAAATTTATAAAGATCTTAAAAATCCAGCTACGCAAGAATTTGAAAAATTACTAAATTCACAATTTTCTAAAAATAAAAATCTGGAAGAGGGTAAAATAATTGAGGGTACAGTAACAAAAATCAGTGATAAATTTATCTTTCTTCATTGTCCAGGATTAAAGTCAGAACCAGTCATAGAGGCTAACGAATTAAAAAGCTTAGGAATTTTAGACAAAACAAAAGTTGGAGATAAAATACCCGTACTATTAGAAAGAATAGAGGACAGAGAAGGAAACGTTGTAGTATCTGCATCAAAAGCATCTAAAATTAGAGGTTGGACACGTATTGTTGAGGCTTA
>CEUZ01183432.1_pt1 | contig 10392 bp, 8 predicted proteins | sample 361511 | NCBI WGS metagenome assembly CEUZ01 (sample SAMEA2622822, study PRJEB7988) | marine metagenome | biome: marine biome (ENVO:00000447); feature: surface water layer (ENVO:00002042); material: "saline water (ENVO:00002010), including plankton (ENVO:xxxxxxxx)" | depth 5 m | reverse complement strand
CTAAACAAGCTAAAATTGAAGAAAAGAGAAGGATAAAAAATGAAAAAAAATTAGCTAAACAAGCTAAAATTGAAGAAAAGAGAAAGACTAAAGAAGAAAAAAAATTAGCTAAGAAAATAAAAAAAAATCAAAAGAAAATTACCGAAAAAGTAATTGAAAAAGATGAGATTAATGTTGAAGAATCAAAAAATAAAATAAATAAATTTAGCCAAATAGTTGAAAAAATTACTAACAGAAATATGTTTAGACCTTATCCTGATATAAATGATATAAAAAATTAGTTATGAAAAATAAGAAAATTAACATAGGCATTGCTGGACTTGGACAAATTGGTGGTAGATTGTACAAGGAAATACTATCAAAAAAAAATGATATAGCAGTCAAAACTGGTAAGATAGTTAATATAGTTGGTGTATCTGCAAAAAATGTAAACAAAAAAAGAAATTTTAAGATAAATAAGAAAAAGTTTTATAAAAATCCTTTAGATATATCCAATAATCCAAATATAGATATTGTATTTGAATTGATAGGTTTTTCTGGTGGCATATCAAAAAAAATTGTTGAAACTGCACTAAAAAATAAAAAACATGTTATTACAGCAAACAAAGCTTTGATTGCTAAGAATGGTGATTACTTGTCATACTTGGCTGAAAAAAATAGAGTAAATCTTGAATTTGAAGCTTCCGTGGGCGGAGGTATACCAGTGCTTCGAACAATCAAAGATGGTTTAGCAACAAATAAAATTAATAAGGTAGTTGGAATTTTAAACGGCACTTGCAACTACATACTTTCTAAGATGGAAACATCAAAAGAATCATTTTCTAATGTTTTAAAAAAAGCTCAAAAATTAGGTTATGCAGAACTTAGAAATCCTAAATTTGATTTAGATGGAACTGATACCTTGTCTAAAGTTAGAATATTGTCAGCTTTAGCATTCAATAATAAAATTTCGAAAAATAATTGTTTAATGAATGGAATTGAAAATATTGAACTTGAAGATATTCAAATTGCTGACAAATTAAATTTTAAAATTAAATTATTAGGTATAACAGAGATAATTAATAATAAATTATTTGAGAGAGTTCACCCATGTCTAATTAAAAAAGATACTTATATTGCTAATATAAATGGCGTTATGAATGCAGTAATTCTGGAAGGTAAACCAGTAGGGGAAAGCGTCCTCCAAGGAGAGGGTGCTGGTCCAGGCCCAACGTCTTCCGCCCTTATGTCTGACCTTTTATCAATTTTAAGAGGCAATATTAAATATCCTTTTGGTATACCTTTTAATAAAAGAAAAAAAATTAATTTTTATGATAAAAGCAAATATTTAAATTCATTATATTTGCGTTTTGAAGTTAAAGATAAACCTGGAGTTTTATCATCTATAACAAAAATTTTTGCTAGATATAAAATATCAATTAAAAATCTTATTCAAAAACCTGATAAAAAAAATAATAAGGCATCAATTATTATAATTACTCATAAAAACTTAGAAAAAAATTATATTAATTTGCTATCAAATTTATCTAAAAATAAATTTATTCTTAAAAAACCTACTTTTATAAGAATTGAAAAAGCCTGATGAATATAAATAAAAAATTAATAAACTCCTTTGCCAGAGCTACTGAAAGAGGAGCTTACGGGGCTTCAATTTATAAAGGTAAAAATGATAAAATTGCAGCTGATCAAGCAGCAGTAGATGAAATGAGAAAAGTATTAAATTCTATTAAAATGAAAGGTAAAATTGTTATTGGCGAAGGTGAGCTGGATGAGGCTCCTATGCTTTATATTAATGAAAAAGTAGGCACGCAAATTGGTGACGAGTTAGATATAGCTGTTGATCCTCTTGAAGGTACAAATTTTACTGCAAAAAATTTACCGAATGCTCTTTCAGTTCTTGCTGTTACAAAAAAAGGAAATTTATTGAACGGACCAGATATTTATATGGAAAAAATTGCTATAGGTCCTAATCTACCTGAAAATTTAGTTGATCTAGATAATGATATTAAAAAAAATATTGAACTTTTGTCAGAAGCAAAAAAGAAAAAACCTGAAGAACTAAATGTTTGTCTTTTGGATAGACCAAGACACAAATCAATTATTGAATCTTTGGTGTCTATGAATGTAAAAATTAATTTTATATCAGACGGGGATGTTTCGGGAGTTATTTCAGTGGGTTTAAAAAATTCTAAAATAGATATGTTTGTGGGTATAGGAGGAGGGCCAGAAGGAGTTCTTGCGGCAGCGGCATTGGATTGTATGAATTGTCAGATGCAAACTAGACTCGTTTACCAAAATGATGAGGAAAGAGAGAGAGCAAAAAAACTAGGTATTAGAAATTTAAAACAAAAATATTCGATAAAAGATATGATTAGAGGAGATGTTATTTTTTGTGCTACAGGTGTAACAAGCGGAGATTTGGTTAAAGGTATTAAAGATTTAGGTGATTCATTTGAAGCTGAAACTTTTGTATTGCACAAAAGCTCACAAACAAACAAAATTATCAAAAATATAATAAAAAAATGAATCTTCCTTCTGTCACTGGGAAAAAGTGGATATTCAAATCTTTTAATAATAATGATGTAAATGAATTTATTGAGAAATATTCTTTAAATGAAATTACAGCTAGATTAATTGCTATTAGAAAAAAAAATATTGATAATATTAATTTATTTTTAAACCCTACTATTAAAAACCTTCTACCAAATCCACTAAAATTAAAAGACATGAATAAGGCTGTTGAAAGATCATTTGATGCAATATCTAAGAATGAAACTCTTGGTATTTTTGGAGATTATGATGTAGATGGAGCTACATCTACAGCCTTATTAGCTAAGTATTTTTCTGAAATTAAGCAAAATTTTCATATATATGTTCCTGACAGAAAAAAGGAAGGTTATGGTCCTACAATTGAGGGATTTAACAACTTAATAAAGCTAGATACCAAAGTTATATTTACTGTTGATTGTGGAACTTTATCTTTTGATCCAATAGAAAATGCAAAAAATAAAAATGTAGACGTTATAGTAATTGATCATCATCAATCAGAAATAAAACTTCCTAAAGCACATGCTATTATCAACCCTAATAGATTAGATGATACTTCTGATCTCAAATATCTATGTGCCGCTGGTGTATGTTTCATGTATCTAATTGCTTTGAACAAAAAACTTAGAGACACTAATTGGTTTAAGCTTAATAATATAAAGGAACCAAATATTTTAAACTATTTAGATTTAGTATCTCTGGGCACAGTATGTGATCTAGTTCCTTTAATAGGTTTAAATAGAGCTTTCGTGAAGCAGGGATTAAAAGTAATGAAGAAAAGAACAAATTTAGGTCTTAAAACTTTATATGATCTCAATAATAAAAAATCTGAACCTTCAACATATGATTTAGGTTTTGTAATAGGTCCGCGAATAAATGCTGGAGGTCGAGTAGGAAAATCTTCACATGGTTCAGAATTATTGATTTCTGACGATCCAAGCAAATCATTTAAATTGGCAACTGAATTAAATAAATATAACGAAGAAAGAAAAACGATTGAAGTAATGTTATCGGAAAAAATTTTTTCTAGTATTAAAAAATATCATAATCATCCAGTTTTAGTCTTAGCTGGAACAAACTGGCATGAAGGAATTATAGGAATTATTGCAGCAAGAATAAAAGAAAAATATAACAAACCAACAATTTTAATATCAATAACTAGTGGTATAGGAAAAGGTTCTGCTAGATCCATTGTTGGATTTGATATTGGATCAAATATAATAAAGGCAGCGCAACTTAAAATCATAATTAAGGGTGGGGGACATAAAATGGCTGGCGGATTTTCTATAGAAGAAAAAAACATTGATAAGTTTAGAGATTTTATGATTAAAAATTTTGAAAAATCTAAACCAAATATTTCTGATCAATCAAAATTATATATTGATACTACAATAGCCCCGAGTGCGATAAACGAAGATTTTTTTAATGATATAAATTCACTATCACCCTTTGGTTCGGGAAATAGTGAACCTAGATTTATAGTGGAAAATATTAAAATTATTAAATCCTTTTTAGTGGGTAAAAATCATATTAGATCAATTTTATGTGGCTCTGATGGTTCATCTTTTAATACATTGACATGGAATGCTGTAAATACACCTTTAGAAAAAATACTACTAAAAGATAAGAAAAAAAAATTTAATATTGCTGGATTAATAAAATTAAACGAATGGTCGGGACAAAAAAAAATAGAATTTATTATTGAAGATATATCTGCTGCTTAAATTAAAAAAAAGTTTTAAAGACTGACTCCAAATCACTTTTATAATTCTTCCATGAATCTAAAGAGCTTTTGTAAATCTTTCTTCTAACTTGTGTATCACTTGCTGTTTTAATATATCGTTTATTATTATAAAATTTTAGACAATTTTTATCCCAATTTAATTTACAAGATTTAATTAATTTTTTAATTTCTTTTTCGGGATTATTAACGATGTTTTCATACTTAACATCTATTATGGATTTTGGCATGATCTTTTTCCAGTGCTTCATTAGATCAATATACAGTTTATAATATTTGCATAAATCAGTTAAATTATATGCAAAATCAAGATTAGTATTAACAAAATAATTTTTGTAAATTGAAAAACAGGTATCTTTAGGATTTCGTATACAATGTATAATAATAGAATTTGGGAATATACATTTTATTAGACCAATCCATTTGAAATTGATTGGAAGTTTATCTGTGACTTTTTCGGATGAGTTAGATATTTTTTTTAAAGTTTGAATATAATTTTTAGCAATTTTATTTAATAATTTAACATCTAAATTTTCAATATTTTTAATTAAATAAGGATCGTTTCCTTTAATAATATTTTTTTTAGTCAAATTATCCATGGCGTTCAACTCTCCGCCACCATAAACCTTCTTATGTGAAGACACTATTTGTTCGATTAATGATGTACCAGACCTTGGCATGCCTAAAATAAAGATTGGAGTTACATCGCTTGTTGATACTTTTTTTAATTTTGAAATATTTTTTTTATTAAAAATATTTTTTATACTTGAAAAAAGTTTAATTTCATTATTTATATTAAATTTAATTTGATTGTTTCTTAATTCATTTGCTTCTTTAAAATATGTAAATGATTTTTTATAGTTTCCTAAATCTTCATTGGCCTTGCCAAGAGCAAAAACTAATTCTGTTTTTCTTTTTTTTCCTATTTCTTGATCTTTGTATAAATTATTTAACAAATTTAAATGATTTTCGCTTAACTTATATTTTATAAGTTCGCTTAAGGATCTATGAGCCGTATAAAAATTCTTATTTAAATCAATTGATTTTTTTAGATGTTCTTTTGCTTTTTTAAAATCACCACTATTTTTATAAATTATTCCTAAATTATAGTGTGATGCAAAAAAATTAGGTTTTATATTAATAGCATCTTTATAACACTCTATAGATTCAGAATGTTTATTCATAATTGAGTATAAATTTCCTAAATTATTTTTTGGTTCAACTGCGTTCTTATCTAATGATATTGCCTTTTTATAATTTAACTCTGATTCAGTATAATTTTCTTTAATTCTATATGCTGTCCCCAAATTATCGTATAAGGGATAATAATTAGACTGAATTTTAATTCCTTGAAGATAATATTTAATTCCATCATCTATTTTCTTCTGTTGCACCAATATAATTCCCATAAAATTATACAGATAGGCAGTCTTTGGATATTTTCTAATTAAACTCTCGTTATAGTCTTGAGCTTCTGTTAATTTTTTTGATCTAAGTAAATTTTCTAGATGTTTAATCTCTTTTTCAATACTTTCCATTTTTATACGATTTCATGCTTATACTATAATTTTAATGCACATTGGTAGCATTTGATTATTGATAGAATTTAAATTATATAATAAACACAAACGCTAATTAATTGGTCCCATCGTCTAACGGTTAGGACAGATGGTTTTCAATCATCTAATCGGGGTTCGATTCCCCGTGGGACCGCCATTTTTAATATGAGATTTCTTAGAATCGGAAGATTAAATCGTGAGAAACCCGCAATAATCGATAAAGGCGGTATTATAAGAGACTTATCAAGTTTAATTAAAGATTTAAACCCCGAAACTATTAATGAAGCTACCCTTAAAAAAATAAAAAAAACAAACTTAAGCAAACTTCCCAAAATAACAAAAAAACAAAGAATAGGAGCTTGTATCTCTAATCCACAAAAATTTATTGGTATTGGTTTAAATTATTATGATCATGCAAAAGAAACAGGAATGAATCCGCCAAAAGAACCTATTATATTTTTCAAAGCTAATAGTTCAATTAATGGACCTTATGATAAAGTAATAATTCCAAAAAAATCAAAGAAAACAGACTGGGAAGTTGAATTAGGTATCGTGATTGGAAAAAAAGCTAATTATATTTCAAAAAAAGAATCTTTAAATCATATTTTCGGATACTGCATTGTTAACGATATAAGCGAAAGAGAATATCAAATTGAAAGATCTGGTTTATGGGATAAGGGAAAAGGATGTGATACATTTGGACCAATCGGGCCTTACTTAGTTACAAAAGATGAAATTAATAATATTCAAAATCTTAAACTGGAATTAAAAGTAAACAAAAAGGTTATGCAGAAAGGTAATACTAATAAGATGATTTTTGATGTTGAATATTTAGTATCTTACATAAGTCACTTTATGAGTTTAAATCCCGGAGATATAATTACTACAGGAACACCTCCTGGAGTAGGAATGGCCAGGAACCCAAAGATATTTTTAAAAAATGGAGATGTAATGACATTGAGTATAGATAGCTTAGGCTTTCAGAAACAAAAGGTTGTTTCTTATAAATGACTTTTTATTCACATAAATGACTTATTTTGTTTATTTAATTGGTAATAAAACAAATTCGAAATTAATTACTTATGTAGGGTATACAAATAATTTAAAAAAAAGACTTAAATTGCATAATTTGGGAAAAGGGGCAAAATTTACAAGGGGACGAAAGTGGAAAATGCTGTATAGTGAAAAATTCAAAACACGAAGAGAAGCTACTAAAAGAGAATATTATATAAAAAAGGATAGAGAATTTAGAAATATAATTAAAAATTTTTATAAATGAAAAAAAAGATAGCAATACTCCTTCCGTATAAAGAAAAATATACTTTGAATGAAGCTGCTGCTGCTTCTATATGGGTTAAAGATTATTTAAACAAAAGCAAATTAAAAAATGAAACACATGTATATGGAAATTTATCAAATAAAGTCAAGCCAATAACAAAAAATTTTATTAATCTTAATATATCAAATATAAAATTTAAAAAAAATTATTTTTATTCAAAAAAATTCCTAGATAATTATAAAAAAAATAATTATGAAATCGTTGAAATACATAATCGTCCTGAATCACTTGTATATCTCATTAAAAAAAATATAGAGGCTAAATTTATATTTATTTACCATAACAATCCTCAAGATTTAAGATTCTCAAAAACTCCAAGCGAAAGGTTGTTTATTGTAAATAACTGTCATCAAATATACTTTGTAAGTAAATGGGTAATGAAGAAGTTTTTTGAAGGATTGCCTTTTAGTTATAAAAATAATTGTGAAATACTGTATCCATCAATAAATAGTATAAGCAAGTTTCCCAAAAAAGATAAAATTATCATTTTTACTGGAAAATTAAATACTTCAAAAGGTTACGATATATTTGGCCAAGCAGTGATTAAAATATTATCTAAGTTTAATAAATGGAGAGCTGTAGCCATAGGTAACGAAAGAAGAGAAACGCATGTATTTAAACACAAAAATTTTAAAATTTTAAATTGGTTACCACATAAAAAAATTCTTAATTATTATAAAAGAAGCTCGATATCTGTTGTTTGTTCAAGATGGCAAGAACCTTTTGGTAGAACAGCTATGGAATCGGCGGCTTACGGTTGTGCAACAATTACAAGCGAAAAGGGTGGGTTGCCAGAAACCTTTAATAATAAACTTATATTGAAAAAAATAAATTCATCAGAACTGGAAAGGATCATTACCAAAATAATCAAAAATAAAAGGCTTCTAAGAAAAATACAAATAAATAATATGGAAAATGTTTTACATAAAATTGATGATCTCACTAACAAAATTGATAATTTTAAAAGTAATTTGTTAAATAGAAAAATCAATTATATTAAAAATAAAAATCTTAAGATTTTGCATATTGGTAATTTTGATGAAAAAAATGATCATCGTTTATTTAATATATCAATTGCTAATAAAATATCTAAGGGCCTTATAAGAAATAATCATGATGTACTAAATTTTAGTTACAGAGATTTTAACAGTAAAAATATTTTTAAAAATAAAAGTTTAGTAAATAATAAGATTAGTAATATTACTGATAATTATAAACCTGATTTAATCTTACTGGGACATAACAATATTTTAAATTTAGATACTATGGAGAAGATAAAGTCTAAATTATCATGCAAATTTGCATTATGGTATGAGGATCATTTAATCAAAGGTGGTCCAAACGCAATAAATAATCTTAATTTAATTGAGAGAAATCAACATTTAATAGACCAATACTTTGTTACTACTCACCCAAAAGCAATTAAAACTCTCATACCTAAAAATAAAATGAATTTTATGCCAATACCTGCAGACGAAAATATTGAAAATCTTCAAATTTATAATATTAAAAATAGATATAAAGATCTTTTCTTTGCCTTAAGTCATGGTGTTAATTACGGACGTCTTAAGAGAAAGAACATTGATGATAGAGAGATATTTTTAAATAACTTAATTAAAAAGAATAAAAAATTTACATTTAATATTCTCGGCTATGCAAACGAACAACCAAAGTGGAATTATGCTTTTTATAATGAAATAGAAAAATGTAAAATGGCCTTAAACTTAAGTAGGGGAAGTCCTATGAAATATTATTCCAGTAACAGAATTGCTTCATTGATGGCTAATGGAATAATGACTTTTATTGACAAAAGAGTTGAATACAGTGATTTTTTTGGATCGGATGAAATGGGATTCTACAGTAACGTCGATGACTTGCTAAATCAAATGAATGAATTACATGGAAACGTTGAAAAAATAAACAAAATTTCTAAAAATGGAAAAAGAAGATATTTTGAAATTTTTAATAACTCAATAATATCCGATTATATAATTCACAAAACTTTTGGTTTTAAAAATAAATTTAAATTTGTGTGGAAATAAAATTATATAAGTTTAGAAAAAAACTTTTTTATATTTTAATTTTGTTTAAAGCGTTATTTTTAAACAAATTAGCTTCTTGTATATAACGTCTTACCATTTGAGTGGTTTTATGACCCGTCATTGCCATTATACTTCTTTCTTCTGCTCCTAATTCAGCCGCTGAAGTAGCAAAGCCTGATCTTAAGCTGTGTCCAGAATATCTTTTTGAATCTAAACCTGCGATAGCTGTATATTTTTTTACTGTTAAAGCAACATTTTTATCTGACATATCAAAAACTTTACCAGATTTAATTTCTGATTTTTTAATCCAATCTTTTAAAGAAGTTACCGGACAATAGTCTTGATTTAAAAAATAGGGGATACCTTTTGTCATTCCTTCGCCAGATTGATCAGTTTTAGATCTTTTTATAAATATTTTTACGCCTTCTTTTACAAAATCAATATCTTCAAACTGAATGGCAACTAGCTCTGATCTTCTAAAACCTCCCGCAAAACCAATTAAAATTAAAGCTTTATTTTTAAGTCTTCTTTTTTCATTTCTATCTTGATTAATAACATTAATTATTGATTTCAAATCATTGAGTAATATTGGTTTTTTTGCTTTTTGATAGCTTCCTTTTACTCTTTTAATTCCCATTAAATTTTCTGTTATCATTGGATGTTTAGTGTCTATATAATGACCTGAAAGTCTATGAATCACGCTTATAGAGGCTAGTCTTCTCTTTAAAGTGCTGAATTTGGAAGTTTGTGATAAGTGGGTCAGGTAAAGACTTATAATTTTTGCCTTTGATGGCATAGATTTAAATCCATGTTTAATACAAAAGAGCGCGAAGTCTTTATAATCAGCTTTATAAGCTCTAAGGGTATTTAAAGCCTTGGAACTCTTTAAATTCTTTAAAGTCTCTAATTCTAGACTTTTAACATCAGTTACTAAATCAGTCATATTTTTCCGATAACCATTAATTATCGGAACTATATAAAGGAGTAATTTGACGATGTCAAGTAATGAATTATAGTATCACTATATATGTTTACTAATAGAAAAAGAGTTATATTAGATAGAGGTCCAAGTTGGCCTGATTATCAAGCTGCTGAGCCATTTGTAATCCGTTATTACCCTCTTTTTAGACATAGACCTAAATGGTTTCCATTCAATATCTTCAT
>CEUZ01271143.1_pt1 | contig 10395 bp, 7 predicted proteins | sample 361511 | NCBI WGS metagenome assembly CEUZ01 (sample SAMEA2622822, study PRJEB7988) | marine metagenome | biome: marine biome (ENVO:00000447); feature: surface water layer (ENVO:00002042); material: "saline water (ENVO:00002010), including plankton (ENVO:xxxxxxxx)" | depth 5 m | reverse complement strand
TCGTTTTAGCATATCCATTGTGGTGGGGTTCTCTTCCCGCTCTATTAAAAGGTTTTTTTGACCGAGTCTTTCTTCCTGGATTTGCTTTTAAATACCATGACTCAGATCCGTTCTGGGACAAGCTCCTTAAAGGAAGAAGTGCTCGAATGATCGTGACTTCGGACTCCCCTTTTCTATACAATCTTATTTTTAATTTTTATGCTCCGTACGCATGCGTTAAAAAGACAATTTTACAGTTTTCAGGATTTAACCCTGTCCGTCTTACACCTATCGGCCAGGTCAAATATCTCTCGTCAATACAAATAGAAAAACAATTGAAAAAAATTGAAAATCTAGGATTCAATGGAAAGTAATTTGTCCATAATCTCTTGATTTGATTCTTTTCACAGGCAAAAATATAAGGATGAAACAACTTATTTCTAGATTCCTTACTACTGGGGTAACGGACGGGATGCCAGAAGACGTTGAAGGTCCAATTGTGATATTCAATGGATGTCTTCTCTGCTTTACAGTCATAGATTTTATTGCCGCAATTGTTTTCTATTCATTTAAACCTATTTTTATTGTGGCAATCTGGGTTCAACTTACTCTACTTCCATTACTGATTTTTCGTCGCTCTATTAAAAACATACTTTTCAGACACCTCTTTCTTTTTGCTCTCTCACTTGGTGTCCTTTTGGCAATTTCCGTGACTAAACAAGAGACTCTTTTTTTTCTTTATTCATTTGTATTCTCTGTAATTCCCATCACTGCATTTGGGGAATCTGAACTTAAGCACAGAAAAATTGCAATTAAATACATGATTGGCTTTTTCTTTCTTTCATCTGTGCTTTCATTCATTGAACCCTTTACTTTTTTAGCTACGGAATCTGATCATCAACTTGTTATTTCAAAAGCGAGGATCTTCAATATTTTCTCGTCCTGGATCATTCTTCTCTTTTCCGTACTCTATAGTATTTATACTCAAAGACGTTTATTCAATCGCCTAAGAGCATCTGAAGAAGCTCGAATTGAAGACGCAAAACGTTTAGGACTTGGTGTTTTTGCTGCAGGAATTGCACATGAAATTAACAATCCTCTCGCAATTATTAAAGGAGCAGCCAAAAGTTTAAGAACTCAAACCAACGAAGCAACTAAATACACAACTAAGATAGAAAATGCGACAGGAAGAATAGCTCAAATTGTTCAAACACTTTTATCCTACGTAGATCCAACTAAAAAAATTGATTCTCCAAAAATTGCTGAGATTAAGTCCTGTACGAGAATCGCCATTGATGCATTAACTCAAAAAATTGAAATATCAAAAGTAAAGGTGATTATCTCTATAAATCAAAATCAATCTGTTCAGATACAAAAAGAACTTCTCGTAAGCGTACTTTATCATGTTTTGCAAAATAGTATCGACGCGACTATAAACTCAGAACAAAAAAGAATTGAAGTTTCAACTCGAAAAGAATCAAACCAAATTGAAATATTAATCGAAGATACAGGGGTTGGCATACCAACTGAACTCAAAGGAAAAGTATTCGACCCATTTTTTACAACTAAGGCCGTAGGAGAAGGCAGAGGACTGGGTCTATCTTTGACTCAAAATATAGTTAAGTCCGCGGGAGGAGAAATTCTTATTAGATCCGAATTTGGAAAAACGAGCGTTTCAATTAAACTTCCGTTAGCATCGTAACTTTATTAGGTTTTAAATAAATTTAAATTCTAGTTAGTTTTCAGAAAAAAATGACGCAATTAAATAGATCTACAAAGCAATTTCTCAGAAGTCTTTCTAATAAAAAAATTGCATGGATATTTCTATCCTAACGGAATACGTATAATCACAGAAGTCCCTTGGTTTTCTTTACTCTTTATTTCAATTGACCCTCCATGATTTTTTATAATTCCATAAGCAATTGAGAGCCCTAATCCCGTTCCCTCACCTACGGTCTTAGTGGTGAAGAATGGATCAAAAACCTGAGGCAAAATCGATTCCGGTATTCCACAACCGTTATCTGAAATTTCAATCTTAGCATTGTCAGAATCTAAAAGAGTTTGTACCTTAATTAAGACATCATCTTTATTAGACTCAAACGAATTTTTTATAACATTTGAAAAAGCCTGAGTTAACTCTTCTTTCTGACATTGAATTTGAGGTAACTCATCCAAAAATTCAGTCTCAATTTTAATTTCTTGACCGATTTCTGATAATACTGAGTCTATTGACTTTAACAAACAATCATTAATAGAAACTGAATCAATTTCTCCAGAATCTATTTTTGAAAAATCCTTTAAACCTTGAACAATCTCAGTAACTCGAATACAACCCTTCATAGACTCCTCAACAAGAGGAACCAAATCTTCTCTTACAAAATCTAAATCTAATTCATCTTTTAATTTACCAAAAGAATGTAACTGAGAGCCTAAATTCTCAGAATTGAAATCAATTTCTCGAAAAGCATTTAAAAAATGGACTAAAGATTTAGAATAATCCTCTAGAGTTCCTAAATTACTCATCACATAGCTAATAGGGTTATTAATTTCATGAGCTATTCCGGCTGTCATAGTTCCCAAAGAAGCCATTTTCTGAGATTCAATCAATTGACTTTGGGTTTCTCTTAGTTCTTTTAAAAGCTTAGAGTCCCTCTCATCTTTAGCACAGATCACATAGTTAACCGTTTCGCCATTTGGCTTCAAAATGGTATTTACAGAAAATGAAACGGGTATGACTTCTCCTTCTAGAGAGATTAAATTACAATTAACATCTTTTATTGATCTTTGCTCTATAATGGTATTAAAAAAAGATTGTCCTTTTGATTCAGGAAGTAAACATACAAAAGGTTTGTTTTCTAAATCTTCTTTTTTATACCCAAGAATACTAGATGTCCTTGCATTAGTAAGAACAATTTCTCCCTCTGGATTTAAAACAAAAAGAAGATCACTTAGAGATTCAATAACTTTATCTTGAAACTGAATTGAATTCTGAAGCTGTTCATTAAGAACAGCTTGTTCTTTCATTGATTTAGAAACCTTTTCTACGAGACGGTAATTAATTTGTGCCTGGATTTCATCTTTTCTACTTTGTTTCATAATAAAACCTCTTTATAACTTTAGTTATTTTAAGTTTTTAATTAGTTCTTCAGAGTTCATTACATTTGCATATAAAGGAAAAATATTTTCAAAATAAAAATCTTGTTCAAATGGGGTTCTGGCGCCAGTACAATCTTTGAGTACAACAACACGATATCCTTTTTCATGTGCAGATCTTGCTGTAGAGTCGATACAAATTGAAGTAACAACTCCTGCTAAAATCACTTCTTGAACATCGCCTTTCTTTAAAATTTCATCTAAAGCAGTATTACTAAATGCATTTAACCCTCTTTTTCCAGGAACATTTTGAATTCGATCGCCATATTCTAATATTTCTGGAATAATTTCAGATCCATTTCCTTTTTTGAACGCTTGTGAATCTTTAATCATTTTCAGTATTCCTACAGGGCTTTCTAATTCTTCATAATTTTCTGTAAAAACAATCGGTGTTGAAATCATAAGTGTATTTGTTTCAACGAGTGAATCAATAAGATTTAATGTATGAGTTAAAACACTACTGGCTTCGGATTCGATGACATCATGTAAAATACCATCCTTAGAGAAATAATCATTCTGAAAACCAATAAGAATCAATGCTTTGTTTTTCATAAAAACCTCTTAAAAGTCTCTTAAATTACTTTCTTCAGGGATCAATGATTTTATCTTCATAATTAAATCATCATTACTAAATGGTTTTTTTAAGTAATCATCTGCTCCTTCATTTAAAGCATTTTGAATTTCTAAATCAGATCCGCCTGAAATAATTAAAACTTTTATCCATTTCATTTCAGGATTCTTTTTTAAGATATTTAACACTTCAATTCCAGATACCCCCGGCATATTTAAATCTAATGTCATCAGCAAAGGTCTATACGCCTCTAATAAAATCCCAGCCTCAAAGCCACTGAGCGCACTCAATAAATTAAAAGGAGTTTTTCTTAAAATTCGTTCTATCGAATGAACTACCTCAATCTCGTTATCAACAATCAAAATACTGGGGGTATAGTGTTTCAAGTCTTCAGGAATAGAAATATTATGTTCTTCAAGAAATTGAACAAGATCATGTGGACGAATACGACGGTCCCCTCTACCTGGAAGCTGATGAGCTTTAAGATAACCTTTATCGATCCACCGAATCACTGTTCTAAAGTGGACTCCACATAATTCAGCAACATCACCCGTGGTAAAAAATTTTTTCTTCTCTTTTTTTCGCTCAAAATGAGCCGTTTCTTTTAACATACTTTTTTAGTATGACATATACTAGATTTTATGTCAATTCGTGTAATTATGACTAAACTGACTTTTATGACATTACTTTTAAAAATAAAAACAAAGGGTTAATGAATATGGGACATACAGCTCTTTATACTTAAAGAAAAAAGCAGCAATAAAGGCATAAGAAATCTTATGGAATTAGGAGATCAATCTCTACAGAATAAAAATTTAGTTCAATGACTGACGAGCCAACTCTAATGCTCGTTCTGAATTCACTTCCCCATTAGTTGTTGCTTGTTGAATCAAATAAGCAACTTCTTCGACGCCAAGATTCTCATTAATCTCATTAATCTTTTTGATCAAAGCCCCTAAAGAAATTGGCTTTAAAAATGAATCATTCTCTACAAAATTCATACAGACTAATTGACACAAACAGTCTAAATTGTCTATTCCTTTCTTGAAACCACCTATCATTCGATGTACATCCCCTCCTACGCATATGAATCAAATAAGCTTTAAAGTGGGACAACGATTAATCAGTGATACGGAGCCAGAGCTAGGTACCGGAACCCTGACTGAAATTCATTCAAAAAGAATAACTGTATATTTTCATGGAGTTGACGAAAATAGAATCTATAGCCAACATACCGCCCCTTTAAGTAGGGCTCTTTTTTATGAAGGAGATCAAGTTCGAAATCATAATGGCGAACTTCTGAATGTTATTAATAAAAAAGAAGATGATCATCTTTTCTATTATGAAGTCAAAAGTCAGTCTGGAGATATTTCGGTAGTTCCCGAAAGCGATCTTTTTGAAACCTCTGGAATTCAACGTCCACAAGATAAGTTCATTCGAGGCCAAATAGACTCTCCTGAACTTTTTGATTTACGAAGTAGATGTTTGAGCGTCAATTACAATCTCTCAAATTCTTTATCTAGAGGATTTATAGGTCCCAGGATATCACTTCTTCCACATCAATTTTTTGTAGCACAAATGGTTTCAGAACTGCCGTTTGCAAGAGCCCTTCTAGCAGACGAAGTTGGTTTAGGAAAAACAATTGAAGCCGGATTAATTACTCATCGACTATTACACACTAATCGTATTTCAAGAGTTTTAATTATTGTTCCAAAGTCTTTGGTCTATCAATGGTTTATTGAAATGTTTAGAAAATTCAATCTAAGCTTTTCTATTTTTGATGAAGAATCAGAATATTTCCCTGAGATGTTTTCCGAAAAAAACTTGTGGCTGACTAGTTTTGAAAAAATAAAAGAGAGTAATGTTGAAAATGAAATTATTAATTCCCAATGGGACCTTATACTGATTGACGAAGCTCATCATATCCAGTGGTCAAAGACATCTGTCAGTGAGGAATATGAAATACTAGAAACACTATCAAAAAGAGTAAAAAATATTCTCTTACTTACAGCAACTCCTGAACAAATGGGTATTGAAAGTCATTTTTCAAGACTTCATCTGATTGATCCAAACCGTTTTGATACTTATGAAAATTATCAAAAATATCAAGATGAATTCGTTAATTTAGTTAAATTGAGTGAAGAAATATTAAATAAAAACGAATTATCAGATGACTTAAAACAAAAATTAGAAAAAAAAATTGATTTAGATTTAATAAAAAAAACTGATTTTAAGTCTAAAAAAAACAAAAAAGAACTTTGTAAAACATTAGCTGATCTACATGGAACAGGGAGAAGTTATATAAGAAATACCAGAGAACAAATGGAACATGATTTTCATTTGTTCCCAAAAAGAATTCCCATTCCATACCCTCTTCCAAATAAAACTCAACCACAAGAGAAAATTCATTGGATCGTTTCATTACTTAAGAAAAATAAAGAAAACAAGTTTCTTTTAATCTGCCAAAGCAAAGGCACTGTAAAAAAAATAGCTGAAGAACTTAAAATTCAAAGAATTAAAACTGCTGTTTTTCATGAATCACTAAGTATTCTAGAAAGAGATAGACAAGCAGCATACTTTTCAGATCTGGATGGAGCTCAAATTTTACTTTGCTCAGAAATTGGAAGCGAAGGAAGGAATTTTCAGTTTGCGCATGACCTCATTTTATATGACCTCCCCGCTTCTCCGGATTTACTAGAGCAACGAATCGGAAGATTAGACAGAATAGGTCAAAAAAAAGATATTTCAATTCATATTCCTTATATAGAAAAAACTAAAGAAGAAATTCTTTATCTTTTTTATGAAAAAGGACTTAATACTTTTTCATCGTACTTTAAAGGAGCTGCAATTCTAGACTCTTCAATATGGCAAGAGTTAAACAAAGCTATAGAGGCTCCAGAAAAAAGTTTAAGTAATAAAAAATTTGAAAAAACACTACAACTAATAAATAAGAAAGCTCAAGAGATAGAATTACAGCTAAAAAACGGAAGAAACTCTTTAATTGAACTGATTTCTTATGACTCAGATGAGGCAAAAAAAATCATTGAGCAAATAAAAAAGAACGAAGATACAGAAAACTTACGTTCTTTTATGGAAGAAATTTTTGATAAAATAGGAATTCATTCGGAAATTGTTTCTAAAAATGTTGATGCAATTCGTCCGGACGATCACATGCAAATCGATATATTTCCCTATCTAAAAGAAGAAGGAATGACCATTACCTACGACCGTAATATTGCGGTTGAACGAGAAGATTTTCATTTTTTAACCTGGGATCACCCTATGGTGACAGGGGCAATCGATATTGTACTCAATGGTGACACTGGAACTGCAAGTTTATCAGAATGGAAAAATGAACTTCAAAAAAATCCCGTTCTTTTTGAAATGATTTTTGTAGCTGAAACAAGAACACAAAAAAAATTAGACTCCTTTCACCTCTTTCCTTCGACACCAATAAGAATAGTTATAGACTCTGAACTAAAAGATACCACTTCGCATTGGCCTCTTAAGATCTTAAATCCAAATATACAAAACCCAAAAAAAGAAAAATTAAATGCAATTCAATCAATCCCAGCTCAATTTATTGAAAGCATTATAAAAAAAGGTCAAGAGTTTGCTGATATAAAAAAAATAGAAGTTATCGATGAGCATAAACAAAAAATTTCAGAACAAACAGAAAAAGAAATGTTACGTTTAAAAACAATCTATTTTCGAACAGAAGAAAACGCTCAAAAAACGATTAATCGACAAATATCAGAGTTAAAAAACAAATTTAAATTAGTAAATGCGAGTTTAGAAGAAACAACATTAAGACTCGATTCAATAAGAATTGTCTTATAATTCTTTTTTAAGGGGTTGAAAAACCTCAACAGAAGTTAAATTTTGAACTTCAAATTCAAGTGGACTTGCCACACAGCATGTTGAGCCTAACTCAAAAGTGGCAATTTTATCTCCGACTTCGATCTGAGATCCTAACGAAATAAAATCTTCAAAAAGAATACTATTTACTACTGGTCCCCCAACAATAGAAAGAAACCATGTTCTACCATCTGAATCGAGAATATTAACATTCACTCTCTCATTTAAAAAAGCAGGGAGAGATGGATTCTTCTTATAGTACCATGGCCTTAAAACAATCAAATCACCAGCCATTCTTTCTATTCCAGTTACTTTCCCAGAAACAGGGGCATGAATATGATGATAGTTTCTGTTACTTAAAAATATATTAAAAAAATGATAATCACTGGGTATTCTAGAAGCCGAACGACCAAAAATATCCCTCATTCCTATCTTCTCACCTTTTACGTTACTCACTCTATTTTCTTTAAAAGTGGTTTTGTCGCACAAAAGTCCTTCACAAGGAGACGCATATTTTGTAGTTATTTTTTGTCTTTTTATAAAATCTCTGGTGAAAAAATCTTGAAAAGAACGAAACTGAGAATTTTGATTCGAAGGAGTGAATTGATTTAAATAGTTTGGATCGATATAATTTCTATGAATATATCCACGAATATAAAACTGCGTGAAAGAAGACTCAAATAACCTTTTGTTTTGTTTAGACAACCATATTTTCAATCGAGCTGGAAATAAATTCCAAAAACGAACCAACCGCATAGAAATAAAATCTGGCGATTCTACTAAATTAATTGGAGGTTTAATTTTAAGTACGCTCAATAACAAAAGGCATAAAAAATAAGATGAAATAATTGATGCATAAAAAACGTAAGCAATTTCGTATATAATAACAACAACTGGATTAGAGACGGAGGATTTTGATGAAGCCTCAACTGCTTCATAATTCAAAGATTCTGTTTTCACAACCCCCCCCTTTGGAATTACCTACCCAGATTATTCTAACCTACTTTTATTATTGTAAAATATAAATTTTTGATTGTCACGCAACAGCAATAAATGCAGCGCACCATAAACTCAATCAAACACTTTTTCAGAATTAAAAAGAAGCATTCATTTGCAAATAAGCAAAATGAGTTGCCTTAGCAACTCCTGCATTTTGGTCTTTCATATAATCTCCTGGGGTAAAAATCGATCCTCCAAGCTGAAATTTCAATCCGTGCTTAACTTTAAAAGTGAATACCAGATCGACTTCACTCCCAATCGACGTAGAATTTCCTAAGCTTCCCCAGGATCCGCCCAAAAGCTGATAAGCTGATTTCGTATTTTCTGGTCTTGAGAAAATATGGTAGTCTGCTCGAACCCCTAACCAAGAAATGACATCACCCTTCAGGTGAAATGCAATTTGTCGAATATTTCTTCGTCCTAAAACGTCTGCAAAACCCAAAAATTTGTGACCTGTTGGATAAAGTTGACGATAATCCGAACCTGCAACTGCATATTCAGCAGACAAAGTATACTTATAAACCTTCCCACCTATTTCTAAATTATACTGATAACCATTCTCACCAAGTCCTTTTCCTTTTTGAATCGAGTCCTCGGTACGATAAAAAATAGGTCCAATCTGTCCTTTTACTCTAACTCCCAGTGTGTGAATCTGTGGATTTCCAACAATTTCATCGTCTTGATAAATATAATAGACATCCAAAGGTTTTAAATATTGATTGAGTTCATAGGAATTATATAAAACATAAAGATCAACATCATCACTCGGAATTCTCGAAGTAAAATTATCACTGATTTTAGAGTAAAACAGATCTGTAAATCCTTTTTTCGACTTATAAGTAAATTTCAATCCATCAAAACTTCGTCCCGTATTTGCCCAAGGAAGGCTGCCTATAATAAAGTGATCTCCATAGGAAACTTCTTGTCTTCCTATTTTCATCATCAGATAACGTGCAATTTCATAATCAACATTCGCTTCAAAAAAGCTCAAATCAGTATGCAATGTAGACCCACTGGTCGTTGCGCTTGCAGAACTGTTTGCACCAAATCCTTTTGCCGCCTGAGGGGTCAAGTTGAACGTTAATCTGTCATTCGCCTTAAAATCAAAGTAAGTTCTTAATCTAAAAACAGTCTGTTCAGCCTGATCTGTGCCTTGAACACCTTGTCTATTCTTAGCAAACTCCGTACGTAGTTGAAAGTGCCCTCGATAACCAAATTTTGGAAAATTAGATTTAGAATGCTCTCTCTTTCTTACTAGTTTTGTTCTTTCGACCTGTAAATAGGCAATATTAGCTTGTGACTTTCTAATTTCGGTGTCTTCTTTTCCTCGCTCGATATGATTTAAAAGCTTTTCATTTTCTATTTCCAGCTTAAGATTGATTTCTTTTTCTAATTCACTTTCCGAAACGGATTTATTTAGATAAACAGTGTGCCTAACATTATCTTTTCTGGCTTTTTTATTTCTTTTTGTTTTATTTTTAACTACTTTTTTTTCTTTTTTTTTCGTTTTAACAGAGACAGAAGCCTCTTCTTTTTTACTTTTTTTAGAATCTAATTTTTCAATGAGTTCATTTTCTTCTTGAGTAAATTTATCTAAATATTTTTGAAAAAGTTTAGCATCTTGTCCTTCAGAGATTCTTTGATTAATTTTGGAGATTTCTCCTTGAACAAACTCAAGTCTCTTTTTTTCCTCAGAAAGGTCTTCTGAAAATGCCAGAGAAACACTAAGAAAAGAACAAACGAACAAAATAGATCGAAAAAAAATCACGAATCCCCCTTTTATTAACTTGCGGTAGTTAAGATTTGCGTTTACATGACGCTCCCAGCTGGCGTGT
>CEUZ01277055.1_pt1 | contig 10400 bp, 8 predicted proteins | sample 361511 | NCBI WGS metagenome assembly CEUZ01 (sample SAMEA2622822, study PRJEB7988) | marine metagenome | biome: marine biome (ENVO:00000447); feature: surface water layer (ENVO:00002042); material: "saline water (ENVO:00002010), including plankton (ENVO:xxxxxxxx)" | depth 5 m | reverse complement strand
TCTCCTTTTTCCGAAATTCCGTGATTCCGCAGTAATTTCACTTTTTGATAAAGGTTTTCGCTATTTGTAACTAGCCCTCCTGCATCACCATAGGTGCCCAAGATTTTTGCTGGATAAAAACTAAAACATCCGGCGCATCCGAAAGATCCGGCAGGCCTATTATTAAAAGACGCGCCTAGGGCTTGAGCAGCATCTTCAATGACTATTAGGTTTGCTTTGTCTGATATTTCCATTATGGCATCCATATCGCATATTCTCCCGTTAAGATGCACTGGTATTATTGCTTTTGATTTGGGGGTCAGAGCTGATTCTATTCGATTTGGATCCATATTATGATCGTCTTGAATATCAATGAGAACGGGAATGGAGTTGTTGTGAATAATTGCCGCTACAGTGGCTCCCATCGTATGCGATACCGTAATAACTTCATCTCCGTCTGAAACTCCTGCAGCCTCAAGCGCTAGTTGTAAAGCGTCTGTCCCGCTATTCAGTCCTAGCGCAAACTTGGTATTTACAAACTCTGCAAGGTGTGACTCAAAATCGTCTAACTGTTGCCTCATCATGACATCGCCAGCTTGTAGAGTCGAATCAATTTTTTCAAGGATTTGTTCTCTTAGTTTGGCATATTGGGCAGGGTAGTTAATGTACTTTACTTTCCAAGACATTGATGATCCTTTCTATGATAAAAGTAGTGTTCGAATAGCCGAAACTATGTTGGCTTTGTCAGGGTAATAGACATCCTCTAGGCTTTTGCTTGTTGGTGCTGGACACTCTGGTAGAGTTATTCTTTCAATGGGAGATTTGAGATATTGAAAACCTTGTTGGGCAACTACTGCTGCTATTTCAGCAGAAGCACCACATGTAGCCCAGGCTCCGTCAGCGATCACCAATCTCCCTGTTTTTTTTACGGATTGCAGAACGGTGGTTGTATCTAGGGGGCTAAGAGACCTCAAATCAATTACCTCTACACTGATTGAGTCTTTGTGAAGTACTTTTGCTGCTTCCCTGGCTTCGTGTGCCATATACGAAATTCCCACAAGAGTGACGTCGGATCCTTGAACATCTATATTCGCTTTCCCTATTGGTATTTCGTAAGATTCCTGAGGAACCACCCCACTGTGATCATACAACCACCTATCATCGACGTAGATAACGGGATTGTTATCAGCTATGGACGACAGCATTAAGCCCTTTGCGTCGTAGGCAGTGCTAGGAACAACAACTTTTAAACCAGGAATATGCATAAACCAAGAATATAGTGCTTGTGAATGTTGTGCACCTTGCTCTCCTCCTCTGTTAATGATAGACCTTATAACGATAGGGACGTTTGATTCTCCGCCAAATATGTAATGCCAATTAGCTGCCTCGTTAACTATTTGGTCAATTGCAAGTAGCATGAAATCCATTCTGGGATGGATCACGATAGGTTTCATACCCCCTAATGCTGCTCCTATTGCAATCCCTGTAATACCGTTTTCCGAAACAGGGGAATCAATGATTCTATCTTTCCCAAAAGATTTATCTAGGCCTTGCATAGAATTCCCTACATACCAAGGGCTCCAAAGCCCCTGCCCAATAGCAAATACCATTGGATCAGCATCGAGGGCCTGATACAAGCCTTCTCTGATGGCTTGGCCGTATGTTAGCTTTCGTTGTTTCATAAACTTATTTTAGTTATAACCGGAAAACATTAGCTAAAAGTTGTTCTTTGGGCGGTAATGGTCCTGTCTTTGCGAAAGTAATTGCTGCTGCTACTTCCGCTTCAGCAGTTTGGTTTAATGAACCAATGACTGTTTCTGGAAGGCCGTTACTTAGTAAGGCTCGCTTTACGATTAATAAAGGGTCTTTTTTACGCCAAACTTCTAACTCTGATTTCCTTTTCACTCCGACATCCATATCCCACGACGGACCTACATGGCCATGCCATCTATATGTTCTACACTCTATGAACGATGGGCCTCCTCCTCTTCTTGCTTTTCGTACAGCTGCCTTAGTGGCATCTAGAACATCAAATACATTGTTGCCGTCTACACTATGACCTGGCATTCCATGCAAGGTTGAAGATTCAATGATGTTATCTTTGGCCCGACGTTCTAGTAGATTGAGATGGCTTGAGTAAAAATTATTTTCACATACGAATATAGTGGGTAGCTTCATTAAAGAGGCAAAATTCATTGACTCGTGGAATGTACCTTCCTCTACTGCACCATCTCCAAAAAATGCTATGGAGACGTTGCTTTGTGACTGCAGTTTTGCTGATAAACCAGTGCCAACTGCTAAAGGTATAGTTCCTGCAACTATTGGTACTGTACCCAGAACTCCTGCCTGCTTGTCAATAATATGCATTGATCCACCTCGCCCGTGAGAGCAACCGGTTTCTTTCCCGAATAATTCTGCCATCATGGCCTTTAAATTGCCTCCCTTGGCAAGGTAATGACCGTGAGATCGATGGTTGCCAAACACGTAATCCGTTGAGCGTAATGGGGAACAAACACCTACTGCTATCGCTTCTTGACCAGTGTACAGATGGGTTGGGCAATTAATTTCTCTATTATTGAGAAGCTCAGCTATTTGCTCCTCAGCTATCCTTATTTTAGCCATTTGATAGTAGAGGTCTCGGAGTTCTCTGGTTGAATACTTTTTCTGCGGAGTGGTAAGTGGCATAGCTAGAAGGCCCTCAGGAATTTCGTTTAGTCTGAAGTCTTTGAAGGATTCGGTCGATTAAGTGGGACTTGAAAGTTAGGAACATAATTTTTATATCTAACAGAATACTCTGGTTATCAATATACTCCAGCGCAAGTCGATGTTTCTCAGGCCAGATTTCTTCCAGATAGGTTTTTTCCGGGTCCGGACTTCCTTCTAGTATACTGCCTTCGTCTCTAATCCATAAGGTGGCAAGATCTGTGATCCCAGGTCTGACCTGAAGAATCTGTGCCTCTCTTTCACTGAATAGTTTTACATATTCGGGTACCTCCGGTCTTGGTCCTACTACGCTCATATCGCCTTTGAAGACGTTAATGAACTGAGGAAGTTCATCAATATTTAGCCTTCGAAGATAATAACCAATTTTAGTGATTCTTGGGTCATCTGACGGCGTATTAGGTCCACCAATCGTTGAGGCATTTACGACCATGGTTCTGAATTTAAACATACGAAACGGTTTACCGTTTTTGCCTACCCGTAGGCCGAGGTAAAAAACTGGTCCTGGATCACTAACCTTAATCAGTAACGATATTACTGAGAATGGCAAAAACAGAGTTATCAGGATGGAAAAGGATATAGCAATATCAAGTAAGCGTTTAATCAAAGACCTAACCTTTGGTGTAATTGTCACAAAATTTTGTAAGTTGTTTCATCTTTAACCTCTAATTGTTCCTCAGTAGTCTGGACAGAAAACGGCATGGGATGGCTATTAGTCCAAACATTGAACCTATGCCATATGCAATATGGCGAGTAAAGAATGTCATGCACAGAATTGGAAAGTACAAGGGATTACCCTGTGTGATAGTTATGTAGGCAGATGATGCCGAAATCACAAGTACATAAAATGCCAATATTGCGATACCTAAAAATAGAAATAGCGTGTTCCAAGCGCCCAACAGAAACAGCACGGCCACTCCAGTTACGAAAGCCAAGGGAATAAGATGTCTAAGAGTAAATGGGGTTCTTAAGAGAGCCAATGGATAGGTGACCCAGTACCCGTCTGAAAAATTATGATTCCAAAAGGACCCTAACGTGGATTTAGTGTAATAGTTTACAGTTATTTCTGGCACCTTAAGGATTTTCCCACCATTTGATCTCAGTCGGTTGTTAAGATCCATATCAGAACCACGGGTAAGTGCTTCGTTATAAAAACCAATTTTATCGAGCATAGATCTTTTGTAACATCCAAATCCCACTGAATCGGTCCATGTAGGGACAGATACCTTTGTTTTTGTAGATCCGTATCCTGAACCTATTTCACTGGAAAGAACAATTGCAATGGACTTGGCGACGATTGTGTTACTAGAAGGAGTAACACTCAGATGACCACCTATATTATCAGCCTGATATTCAGTCATAAATTTAGCACATTGATCAATGTAGTTTTCAGGATACGTGCTGTGCGCATCAACTTTGAGCACAACGTCCCCAGTACTATGCGCAATACCTATATTCATAGCTACGGGTATAATCTTTTTGGGATTATCCAAGATTTGTATTATAGGATGTTTGCGCTTGAGAGAGGCTAGTTTCGTTTTGGTTCCATCTGTACTAGAACCGTCTACTATCAGTATTTCCAAGTGGCTTACAGGATAGTTTGTTCTGAGGAGCGAACTAATACAGTGATCAATGTAGCGCTCTTCATTGCGACACGGGATTATTACAGATACTTTTGGAGTCTCTGGCAATGTATTGGAAGTCGATGGCATATTGTGAACTGTTAAACTAAACCAAAGTTATTCTATGGTTTGAGGTTCTGAAACAAGGTCATGCCCATTATACTACTAATTTATAGTTTTTTTCGAATCATCGGAGAAGGTTCATAAGAAGGAACTATATCTTTCATTATTGTAAGACATCCCTCCAAACTAAGTTCATGGACGAACTTTTCGAGCGCGGATATTGAGTCAACAATTGTGTCGTGTGAAATTGATGAGGTATGTTCAGCGATGTGGATTTTTTGATGATGCGTTCGTGCTGTGCCTTCTTCTGCGGTAAATAGTTCCTCAAATTCTTTTTCACCTGATCTAAGTTCTGTAAATATGATAGGTATATCGTGATCAGGATCCATTCCAGATAAACGAATGAGATCTCTGGCGATATCAACAATTTTAATGGGGTTTCCCATGTCAAGGACGAAAACTTCGCCTCCTTTACCCATTGAAGATGCCTGCAAAACCAATAAAGCAGCTTCGGAGATTGACATAAAATACCTGCGAACATTTTTTCCTCGAACCGTAACAGGCCCACCCTGAGCAATTTGTTTTTGGAAAATGGGTATTACACTGCCTCTGCTACCCAAAACATTGCCAAAACGTACCGCCATTAAGTTCATTTGACTAGCATGATTGACTGAGCGACAGATTTCTTCTGCAAATCTTTTAGTAGCTCCCATGAAAGAAGTAGGATAAACAGCTTTATCTGATGAAATAAGAATAAACTGGGAAGTTCCACAGTCTTGAGCAGCAGTAACCAAGTTCATGGTCCCCAAAATATTAGTAGATAGAGCGGAGTAAGGATTATGTTCAAGCATTTCAACATGCTTGTAAGCAGCGGCATGGAATATTATGTCTGGTTTGGATTTGTGTAAGATATTCGTAATGGATTGGGTATTACGTATATCTTCAAGAATAGGAATTATAGGGCATGGCCTCTCCAAATGTTCATTAAGCTCTTTATCTATTTCAAAGAGGGCAGTTTCTTCATGATCGAGGATGAAAAGTTCAGAAGGTTGAAATCGTAAGATTTGTTTCGATAGTTCGTTTCCAATAGAACCTCCTGCACCGGTAATCATAATACGTTTTGCGGTAAACGCTTGAGTGATATTCTCTGTGTCTATTGCCACCACTTGGCGTCCCAGTAGGTCTTCGGGTTTGAGTTCCCTTAAGTTAGCTGCTGTGATACTTGAGGAGAGTAAAGATTCTAAGGCAGGCAAGATACGAATATTTGATATGGGAGTTGATTGAGCTAAGCTAATAATTTCTCGTATAGCATCGGCAGAAGCGGATGGCATCGCTATAATCAAGTGGGAAATGTTTTTAGCGATGGCTATTTCTCTTAGGTCATGCCTTGTTCCAATTACTGGAACACCATGAACTCGTATTCCTTGTTTTTTAATGTCATCATCTAAGAAGCCAACTGGAGTGTAGCCAGCATCAACAGACGATCCAAGAAGAGAACGGACTAATTCTTCTCCACTGGTTCCAGCTCCCACTATTAACGTTTGCTTACCGATTTTAGAGGAATTAGATGTAAGCTGGATATAGATTCGTTTCCAGATGCGAGATGAACCTACAGTAAAGAGACTGAATACAAATGTCAGTAATAACGCTGCTACAGGGAGTGTGTCCAATACATTAAATGTCTTGAAAGCGAGAGCAACAGTGGACCAAATAATCGTACCCAAGATTACTGACCAAACAAGATTTACTAAATCTTTTAAGCCAACAAATTCTAGGTTAATGTTATATAGCCTATAGAAATACAATAACGGTACTTGAATAACTAAGAGCAATGCCAATAGTATCGGAAAATCCGAAGATTCAAATAAAAGAGAGTTGCTTTGCCGTTGCAAGTAGACCGCGACAAGAAAGGACAAGGAAAGCAACGCAAGGTCCACGAGAATCAAAAGGACCAAGCTGCTACGCATATTTAAAGTCTGTAAAGGAAGTGTTTTCATGAGCTATATGCATGCCTTACTTAATTCTCATTGTCACATCACCTTGCATAGGTGAAGAGTATAACATGTGTGCATTGATTGTTATTAAACCGTATTGACCCCCAATATTAATGGTGCTTTAACTACGATCCTTGTTGAATTGTTTTGTTCAAATGATGAGAGGATATGCTTAGTCCACAGTACAACCAAAACATTCTACTTATCAACGCGGGATTAAACGCATCTTGAGTAATTGCCGCTATAAGAAGGGCAATTAGACACGCTATAAAGACGCTACTTAGAACCTTACTAAGATCGTTGTTAGAGCTTTTAAAAATTTTCCTCGAGATAATGAAAGCAGATATAATAAATCCTGAAAAAGCTACGAGACCTAAGATTCCTGTTTCGAGGAAGATTCGAACATATTGATTATGGGCTTCTCCGAATGGTGAATTGGGTACTTCCGAGGAGTGGTAGTCGAACCTCCTTTTATCCCACAATATTTCGGTTTCCGTGTACAATTGACCGTACTCAGAAGTTTTAGGAATAAAAGCAACGCCTCTACCTGAGCCAGTTAGTGGCCTAGTTAATCCGTACTCTATTAGGTCTATCCATCCGGGGATTCTATTTTCCATAGCACCTACGTAACCACTAAGATGTGTAATTCTGGAAATCGCAAACTTATTTTCGTCAGCAACTGCTTGAAGAATTCCAAAACCAACAAATACTACTATTCCTATCCATAGAAGAAGCTTAGTTCCGCGACCCCATATAAGGAGTAAAGTCACACTTCCTATAGCGAGACAAATAGCCGCAAGTTTTATACCTGATAAAAGGGCACAGGTCGCAAAGCCTAGTCCCAGTAGAGCGTATAGAAGTTTCAAGCCCATCGATGCTTTCTTATTGCCAATAAAGAGTCCAATTGTTAGTAGCGTCACAAAACAAAAATAGATCCCAATGCCGAAAGGAGAGAATTCACCGATCATTGAGGTTCCGTACAGACTGATTCTGTTAGGATTGATCCACATATCAGCCGAGTGCGAGAATACAAAAAGCGGATTCCCTTGCTTTAAGACTAAAAACTGTACCATTACCCATAGTAGATTTAAAAATCCGCCAATGATTATTGCAATCGTTAGGGCTTGGGCTATTCGGACGGTTGTAACCCAGTTAATAATCAGAAGAAAGAATGCGATATTAGAAAGGTCATATATTAAGAAGAATACTGCTCGATAGATCCCAGAAGATTCTAATAGCATTCCTATTAGAGTAGCTATAAGGGTGACTCCAAAAACGATAGCTATCCACAAAAATAGAGGTGAAAAATAGATCCGGTAGGTTGGCTTGTTAAAGATAATTCCTCTGATTATAGGAATTATTGCGATCGTGAAAAGGATAAAGATGATGAAGTCATCCGCCCTAACTTCTGTCGATCGCCCGGGAAGACTAATAGGTATTGGGATCCTTGGTGTTATCGCAATAACTATAACTAAGAGAAATAATGAGGGACCTCGGAGGTTAGCTAGTTTTGTTATCATAAGATCTTACTAATGATTGTTCGTAGTGTTCTTTTGGTGAACAACAAGACTTGCCAAGTTTTCCACAAAGACACTTTATGAATAATATTTCTAGGAAAAGGAGGTTGTGTCAGGCGGTTCTTTTCTAGCAGGAAGGTTGCGTCCCTTAGTGAAAGACTTTGAAATTTTCCGGATAGTTTTTGGTTTCTTTTTTTCTCAATACCAAAATAATCTTTAGCTTGATTAGGGTAGTTATGACTTTGATGAATGATTTTGACTGAAGGAGTGGCATCAATAACAGGTATTTGCTGTCTTCGTGCTTCATAAACAAGCCAAGTATCGATACCTGGTCTGCCTACAACAAATCCAGGTGGATTGAGTGTTTCTTTTTGGAAAACCCAGTAGTCCATTCCCGAAAGCCCGTGCAGCGTCCCTGATTGCAGGAGGTTCTTCTGAATTATAGATTTCCAATTGCCTTGTTCATCAAAATCGATTAACTCAGAGATTAAAAGATCCCATCTCCTGCCGACCATAAGGAAAGGTTTATTATTCATGAGCGATTGAACAGTTTTCACAGCAGCGGGAAAATCGTTCATCAATATAATGTCCGTGTTAATTTGAGCAACTGTATCGTATGAAGCAAGTTCTTGTGCTTTCTTGAAGACATCGTTAATAAGGGGGGTCCCAAATTCAGTTGTTTTAACTTCTGGGATATAACCTACTCCAAGTTCTTTAGCAACGTTTTTAGTTGTTCCTTCTTCATCTTCACACAAAAGGATTTCACATTTGGGATCGAGATGAAGCCAACTCGATATCGCATTTCTCTGAATTCGATCGAATGGTTCCTTGAACGGTCTTGGATTAGTAAAGATAGTAATCATTAATTCTTGATTAAGCAGGTCAAGTTTCGGAGAATTCCTCCACACACGACCGTAGTCCTTTGTCTAAAGATACTTCTGGTTCCCATCCAGTCAATCGATGGAACTTTGAGTAGTCTAAACATATTTTATAAAGTTCCCCTTCTCTGTCAGGATGATAGATAGGAGAGTTTTCTTTATCTAAAAGAGAGGCGATTTTCCGGTACACATCATTTAAGCTGGTTTCCTGTTGTGTACCAATATTGAAAATTGGCGTTTCCGTGACGTTTGAAAGCTGGCCAACAAGTAAGTTTGCTTTTACAACATCACTGATAAAGACATAATCTCTTGTCTTGCTCCCGTCTCCCCAGATTTCTGCCTGGTATCCTGACTTCAGTTTTCGAATATAATCTGCCATAGCACCTTTTAATTGTTTCGGCCCATAAACGGTGGCATATCGTACTATCGCATAATCCAAGCCATATGTTTTGTTGAAGCATTGCAGATAATTTTCAACACTATATTTTGCGGCAGCATAGGGAGCCACTAATTCAATTGGATGTTCTTCATTTGTAGGGACAATGGGATTGTTGCCATATACGAAGGATGACGAAGCAAATACTATCTTTGTCACACGAGCCTCTCTTGCGCATTGAAATAAATTTAATGAGCCTGCAATACCGTCTAAATCAAGTAAAGGGTTTTTTACTGAGTTTGGCACCAGAACATTGAAGGCGAAATGATAGATTAGGTCTGGTTTCTCTAATGAAAGTACTTCGGATAGAGACGGATCAGTAATGTTCATTTCATAAAGCTTGATATTGCTGGGCACGTTGTCTTTTGATCCTGTAGATAGGTTGTCTACAATAGAAACACTGGCCCCTGCTTGACTAAGAGCCTTCACGGTGTTGGATCCGATGAATCCGGCACCTCCGGTGACAAGAACTTTTCTGTTTCTGAAATTTGGCATCATGAAAATCATATTGTCTGTAGCTATGCTAAATATACTTATATGGTGTACCGGACGAATTCGAAGGTTTCTGCATATTCTGTACCAATGGTGAACCCAGCAGTTCTATTGTAATCAATAAAACTATTAATCCAGTTCAGTCCCCTGTTGTTTACTTCTGATTCGAACGCGAGCAGAGCTTTTCTTTTTTTATCAATTGTTGTTGAGATGTCGGAGAAGACACATGGATTGAATGGTTGCTTTGGCTGGTACCAGTTACTGCGGTACATAAGTACTTTGTGGATATGCCTACTAGCTGTAATAGATATTTGCGAAGCAGCTATATGATCTGTATTGAGATCATAGGCCCAGTGACAAAAAACGGTATCAATAGCCTTTTCAATTAGGAGATCTTCAATCCACCTCATGTAGGATGTATTGTAGGAAAGTTCTCCTACATTTTGGATTAGCTCAGCAGGAGGAACTACGATAGATAACCCCAGTATCTTTGCCGCTTCGTTGGCTTCAGTGACTGCTATTTTAGCCAGCCTGTGTATGCCTTTGATGTCGTAGTGGGTTTCAGAGTTTGTCAAAGTTAAGGCGAATACCTGATTGTCATTTTCTACAAGTTTTGCAAGGGTCCCGCCTGCACCCAATTCGACATCATCGTGGTGTGCTCCAATTGCAAGAATATTCATTTCAATTTCCTCCTGGTA
>CEUZ01514190.1_pt1 | contig 10401 bp, 12 predicted proteins | sample 361511 | NCBI WGS metagenome assembly CEUZ01 (sample SAMEA2622822, study PRJEB7988) | marine metagenome | biome: marine biome (ENVO:00000447); feature: surface water layer (ENVO:00002042); material: "saline water (ENVO:00002010), including plankton (ENVO:xxxxxxxx)" | depth 5 m | reverse complement strand
TTTGCAAAAGAAGCAAAAGATATTGAGCAAGCTAGAGAACTTATTAATAAAGCAGGATGCAATGCATCAATTATAGCCAAGATAGAAAGAGCAGAAGCAATAGAAAATATTGATAGCATTATGGAAGCTTCAGATGCTGTGATGATCGCCAGAGGGGATCTAGGGGTTGAAATTGGTGACGCACAATTGCCAGCTATTCAGAAAGAACTAATAAATAAAGCAAGAAAGAATAACAAAGCTGTGATAACTGCAACACAAATGATGGAGTCTATGATAACTAATTCTGTTCCAACGAGAGCAGAAGTATTTGATGTTGCAAATGCTGTATTAGATGGTACAGATGCAGTAATGTTATCTAGTGAAACAGCTATGGGTGACCATCCTGTTGAAGCAGTTAATGCTATGAGTAGAATTTGTGTAGGATCTGAAAAGGAAAATCCAATAACAAAAAAACAAACTTCGTTTGTAGCTCCATGCAGTACAATTGATAAAGCTATAGCACTTGCATGCATGCAAACATCAGAAAATCTTAATGTAAAAGCTATAGCAGCTTTAACTGAGTCAGGATCAACGGCTTTATGGATGTCTAGAAGAAACCATACCATCCCAATTTTTGCAATAACTACGCATATTCATACTCTAAGAAAAGTTACCTTGTATAAAGGTGTATACCCAGCCCATTTAAAAACAATAGATAAAGAGCATACCCAGGTTAATAGGGATGTAATTAGTACTCTAGAGAGTTTAAATGTTGTACAAAAAGAAGATTTAGTAATAATTACTAAAGGTGATCTTGCTGGGATACAAGGGGGAACTAATGCTCTTAAGATTGTTAAAGTTGGCTACTTAGTATAATTAAGGAATATAAAAATGAATGAAAATCTATTAAATGAAATAGCAAGAAATATGGTTAAAGATTCTAAGGGAATACTTGCAATGGATGAAAGTTTTCCGACGATAAAAAAGAGATTTAAAAGTTTAAATATTAAAGATAGCGAAGACAATAGAAGAGACTATAGAACCATGCTTGTAAAAGCGGATGATCTTAATCAATATATTTCTGGTGCTATATTATTTGATGAAACAATAAAACAAAAGACTTCTGATGGAATTAATTTTCCAGAATATTTAAATAAAATTGGAATTATTCCGGGGATAAAAGTTGATGGAGGTGCTAAACCATTTTCATGTCATCCGGAAGAAAAAATTACAGAGGGTTTAGATAACTTGAATGATAGGATGGTTGAATATAAAAAACTTGGGGCAAAATTTGCAAAGTGGAGAGCAGTTATAATAATAAAAGATAATTTACCATCGAATGCTTGTTTAAATGCAAATGCTCATGCCCTTGCTAGGTATGCAAGTATTTGCCAAGAAAATGATATTGTCCCAATTGTCGAACCTGAAGTCTTAATGGATGGAAATCATACAATTGAAACCTCATATAAAGTTACATCATTAACTTTGCAGTCTGTGTTTGAAGCACTCGAAACACTTGATGTAAAATTTAATGGAATGATCTTAAAACCGAATATGGTTATTTCCGGTTATGAATGTTCAACCAAAGCATCGCCAGATGAAGTTGCAAATGCAACAGTCGAATGCTTAGAAAAAAATGTTCCACAAAGTGTCCCAGGAATTGCATTTTTATCAGGGGGACAATCAGACGAAGATGCAACAAATAATTTAAGTTTAATTAATAAAAACTCCAAAAATAGCTGGAAACTAACTTTTTCTTACGGAAGAGCACTTCAACAAGGTGCAATGAAAAAGTGGTGTGGTGAAGAAAAAAATATAACTGAAGCTCAAAAAATCATATCAAAAAGAGCAAAGCTGAATAGTCTTGCTGCTTCTGGTGAGTATTCTGAAAAACTTGAATAAATCTATATATTAGTTTTTATCCCGTCTATTTCAATTAATAATTCTGAACGGCAAATATCTCCAAAAATAATTAAATACTTATTTTCGTTAAAATTTTTCTGAATATCTTTTATTATCGTATCTGTATTTATATTATTTTTTATATAGATTTTGTAAATGTCGTGTTCATTAGAAAAATTACTAGTTATATTAAGTAGATTTTTATAGTTTAGTATTATCTCTTTAAATTGTTTAGATAAATTGCTAACGTGCTTAGATTCGTAACCAGAAATACTTGCAGTTCCTGATATAAAGATCCTTGAGCTCTGGTTTGGTTTAGCTAATTTTACTGCTCTTGAAAATAAAGGCTTATATTGGAATATCTCCTTAGGATATTTATATGGCTCGATCTGTCTCGAATTAGACAAGTAAAGAATATCTAAATAACTTGAAGCTATAAAATATATTATAATTTTTTTACCTTTAGTCCCAACCACTGTAGCTGCAGGGTAGTTATTATTTGTAAAGAAATCCTGATATAATTTTTCTCTCTCCTCACAAAAAATTGTATAGGTAGATTTATTTATTTCGTTTATATCTAACAAATTAGGTATGAAATGCCATAATTTAATTAATCTATAATTAAATTGTTTTGTAAAAGCTAAAATGTTTTTATAGTTCTCTTTAAACTGGTAAAAAGAATCAAAAACGACAGACCCAAATAAATAATCCTTATCATATCTTATATTTATATTCTTATAAGTTTCTTCTTTTACATACTCGTTAGATTCCCATATTTCGTATATCTTGTCCTTATTGTAAGTTTGAAGCCCAGTGCTAAGGATATTGTCTGAATATCCTTCACTTTCGTTAAAGGACATAATATTAATAATCTTTTTCAAGTCATTTGGCGGTTTTTTCGTATAATATAAATTTAGTGACACTATTTATCCTTTTTTGATAGAATCCTTTAAAACATTATATTTTATTATCATAATTTTTAAATAAAATACTTAGATAATAGCTATAATATTAATAAAATGGAGTAAATCATGTGGTATAAGACAAGTGTAATAACGTTAATCTTTCTTTTTATGTCAGGATGTCAGACTACTGAAGATATCTGGGATTGGGCAGTTGGAGATGACGAGGAAGTACAAACTGTCGTAAAAAGCCAGACTCAGACTCTACATGAGTATGTAACAGTTAACATTAAGGATAAAATAGCAGTTAAAGTTGCTGATCCTCTAGGGCCAAGAGCAACAGGCGTTGGTTGTGCAATGTGGAAAAGCAAAAGTGGGGAAAGTGGAAGATGTTGTTGGAATGCTAAGGGACAATGCTTCTGCCCATGCCCAGAATAACTATTTAATTTTTGATTCTTTGTAAATAACGTGCTTTCTTACAACTGGGTCAAACTTTTTAATCTCTATCTTGTCTGGAGTTGTTTTTTTATTTTTAGTCGTTGTGTAGTAGTGACCTGTTTTTGCTGATGATACAAGCTTTATTTTTTCTCTCATTGCCTATTTACCCTGTTTCTTAAATTTCATCTTATTTAGAACGTGATCAATTCCATACTTATCGATAATTCTTAGACCTTTCTTAGAAACTCTTAGTTTTACCCACCTCTTCTCACTATCTAACCAAAATCTGTGAGTTTGTATATTTGGGAAAAAGCGTCTCCTGGTTTTATTATGTGCATGAGACACATTATTACCACTCATTGGTTTCTTACCAGTAATATCGCAAATTCTAGACATAATATTCTTAATTACCCTAAAAAGGGAAGAACATATCAAAAATATGCTCTATAGACAAGGATAATTTGTATAATGTCCTAATTAGATAGAGAGGAAGATTATGGACATAATTTATTTAAAGAATCTAAAAGTTAAAACAAGAATTGGGATATTTGATTGGGAGAAACAGGTAGATCAAATTATAAATGTTAATATAGAACTCGGCGTTGATATTAAAAAAGCTTCTGAAACTGATGATATCAAACACGCCTTAAACTATAAGAACATATCCAAAAAAGTTATTAATTATATAGAAAATAATAGATTTAATTTAATTGAAAAGCTTGCAGAAAAACTTGCTGAAATGATACTTTCTGAGACAAATGTCTTATCGGTTGAGCTTACTATCTCAAAACCTGGAGCTATTCGCGGCTCTGAAGATGTTGGCATAACTATTACCAGAAAAAAATAAATCAGAAATTTAAATTTCTACCACCGTCAACATTGATTACTTGCCCCGTGACGTAATTTGCATCCTTAATTAGATATAAACAAGCACTAGATATATCTTGTGACTCTCCCTGTCTCTTTAAAGCAGTACTATCAATAATCGCCTTATGTTCATTTTCATATTCTTTTACTTCAGGCCATAAGATAGATCCTGGTGAAACTCCATTGACTCTAACATGTGGACCAAACTCAATAGCAAGAGATTTTGTTAACATTTTGAGCCCAGATTTAGATAAAGAATAAATAGAAAAATCTTTTAACGCCCTATCAGAATATATATCAACGATATTTATTATTACTCCTGAATTTTTTTTTAAATCACTATAAAATAATTTTGACAAAAAAAATGGTGCTTTCAAATTAACATCAATCAAATCATTCCAATGTTCATCATCAACATTTTGAATATCAGTAGGATAAAAAGTTGAGGCATTGTTAATCAAAATATCAATATTCGACCAAGCGCCTAGATCTTTATAAAATTTACTATAATTATTAAAATTTCTTAAGTTAAAAGAGATTGGGAAACATGAATCCTTTCTTTCATTGTTAAGTTCTAAAGCTATTTTATTTGCATCCTCGGATGAATTATTATAGTGCAATATAACATCGATGCCATCTTTATGTAGGTCTTTTACAATAGAACTTCCAATTCTCCTAGCAGAACCAGTAATTAAAGCAATTTTTCTATTTTTTTTTATACGTTTAGACATTAAGATACTTAATATAAATAATAAAACTAGACCTAGAATAATATATGAAATTAATAGAAAAAATACACAAAAAAGTTAAACAGAACTTATTCATTACATTCGATGACTTTATGGAAATCTCACTTTATTATCCAGACCTTGGTTATTATGATAACAAAAACATTTCTCTAAATCCTAAAAATTCTGATTTTATAACTGCACCTGAATTATCATCCTTGTATGCTAAATCTATAGCCAATTTTTATCTTCAATGTAGGAAATATACAAAGATTAATAATGTATTAGAATTTGGTCCAGGGAGTGGAAAGCTAGCATATGACTTTCTGAATAGTTTAAAAACTGAAGATATTGATAACTATATAATGTATGAAAAAAGTGGTGCTCTACGTAAGCAACAGGAGGATATGGTTAAAGGATTACCGCCTGATCTTCAAAAGAAAGTTATATGGGAAGATAATATAAGCCATAAAAATAATTCTTTTATAATCGCAAATGAAGTTATCGATGCTATGCCAGTTAAAATATTTACTAAAAAAAATAATATGTACTATGAAAAAATTATTATACTTAAAGATAATGAATTACAATGGTCGCATATCGATGCTGATGATAAGTTAAAATTAAAAATAGAAGAAATTGAAGAATCTATTAAATATAAGTTTCCAGATGGGTATACTTCAGAAATTAGTTTTTCTATTAAACCATGGCTAAAAAATTTATTTTCAAACCTTAACGGATATATTATGGTTCTAGTAGATTATGGTTATGATAGAAAAGAGTATTACCATCCGCAGAAGCTAAATGGAAATATACAATATTATTCAAAAAAAAGAAAAATTAACAATCCACTTTTAAATCCAGGGAACGTAGATATATCATGCAACGTAAACTTTTCAGACATATATGATTATGTAAAAGAAAGTGATAGAGATCTCATGCTTTATACTACGCAAACAGAATTTCTTTTGAAAAATAATATACTAAATAGTGCTCAAACAATATCAAATGAGCATGAAAAAAATAGTGTATTAAAAACTTTATTATTTCCTACGGACATGGGAGAAACATTTAAAGTTATGGTTATTTGTGATGAAATCGGAGATAATCAAATTATCACTGCTAAAGATTATAGGCATAAACTTTGATTGATTATATTCAAATTGCTTCTTTATCTATTATCCAAGGGATAACAGAATTCCTACCTATATCTAGCACAGCACACTCAATACTGTTTTCAAAATTTATGGACTGGGAAGATCAGACGTTATTTTTAGATATATGTATGCACCTTGGATCGTTACTTGCTGTTATTTTATTCTTAATGATAAATTTTAAATCTAGCCTAAAAAATGAATTTAGCATTACGAAAAATTCAAGCTCTATACATAAAATTGTAATAGCTACAATACCGCTAATATTTTTTGGTGGGTTCTTTTATAATGAAATTTCTACACATATGAGAACTTTTGAGGTAATTACTATAACAACCATATTGTTTGCCATAATAATAATAGCTCTAGAATATATAGTTAAAAAAAACAGAGAGATAACTTCTGTAAGTTATTCTGATGCTATAGTAATAGGCTTATTTCAATCACTAGCCCTTATACCTGGAACTTCAAGAGCAGCAGTAACTATTATGGCGGCATTAATTTTGGGATTTAATAAAACTACTTCTGTACTAATTTCCTTTATTTTGTCAGTACCTGCAATATTTTGTGCTATAACATACCAAACGTTTAGACTAGATTATTCGAATATTAAAAATGATCAAATATTTATAATTTTTATTGCAATTGTACTTTCGTTTATTACATCTTATATTGTTATAAATTTTTTCTTAAAATTTATAAATATCATTGGTCTACTGCCATTTATGATTTATAGAATTTTTTTAGGAACATTACTTATTATATTTATATTATAAAACATGCTTTATAAGCTCTATATAGTGTGATTTCGCAGCTATTTTAGCTTCTTTAGCATTAAGTCCATCCTTAATCTTAGGTTTACTATCTTTATCTAATAGTAAACCATGTATTTTTAAGAAAATAGATATCTGGTGTGCCTTATCCATTGAATGGAAATTAGTAAAAGCACCTACTTGCCTGATAAAATTTTCTAATCTTTCAGGCCTTCTAATAGAATCAATTGAAGTGATAAAGCTATATATTATTTCTGAGTTAGTAAGATCTAAGTCTAAAAATCTTGTTACACAATCTCTAAATATGAAATAAGATTCTGTTAATTTTTTTGGAAAACCAAACATATCTATAAAATCTACTGGAAGATCTAAGAGAACAATAACATCATCATCTGCTATTCCTATTTCCCTAAAAAATTCTATTTTTCTCTTAATAAGTTCTTCATTTATTTGCCCAGGGAAATATTTTTCAAAGAAACCAGTAATTTCTAAAACTTCAAAAAATGCTGATGGGTTGCTATATGTAAAGGAGATAGAAAGTTCATTCCATAATCTCTCTTTAGAAAGTGATTCGATCTCGCCTGATTTTACTATATTATCCATGACCAAAATAGTTGAGTCATCTATTTTAAAATCTAAATCTTTTAACTTGGCGTAAAATCTAGCAACTCTAAAAACTCTTAATGGATCCTCTTCAAAAGCATCAGAAACATGTTTCATAATTCTTCTATTAATATCCTCTATTCCACCAAACGGATCAATTAAATCACCGTTAGAGTTCATCGCTATAGCGTTTATTGTTAGGTCTCTCCTTTTTAAGTCATCTTCTAAAGTAACATTTTTATTAATATCAAATTCAAATCCTTTGTGTCCGAGAGATGTTTTTTTTTCAGTTCTTGCTAAAGCATATTCTTCATTAGTTTTTGGGTGTAAAAAAACAGGAAAGCTTTTACCTACCTGTTTATATCCTTTTGATATGAGTTCTTCTGAAGAACTACCAACTACAACCCAATCTTTTTCCTTTTCTTTAAGGCCTAAGAGTTTATCTCTAATTGAACCACCAACTTGATATATCTTCATAATATTATCTTTCAATGCAACCTGGAATAACTGATTCTAACTCTGTATAGAAATCATAATCAGAGTTTCCAATACTATCAATTTTGCAAGAATTATAATTATCTATTGAAAATGGTTTTCCAGGAAGTAACTGCATTGTATAAGCCTGTAATTTTGATAAGTTATCTGTTAACGGGATCACTTTTGTTTTCCTTTTTTTAAAATGTATAACTAGCTCAACTATCTCTTGTAAAGTATATACCTTTGGTCCACATAAATTATACCTCTTTTGGTAAGAATCAACATTATCTATGCAGTTAATTATAAAATAAGATAAATCTCTAACATAAATTGGTGAAAATTTTGTATTCGCACATGCTAAAGGGAAATAAAAAGGGATAAAATTTATTAAGTTGCTAAATCTATTAATTAATCCATCACCTTTTCCAAAAACAACTGAAGGTCGAAATGTTGTTATATTTGTAAATCTTTCTCCATAAGTATGCATATAACTTTCAGCATCTCCCTTAGTTCTTAAGTAAAAACTTGGACCGGAGGAATTAGCATTTAGTGCGCTCATATGAAGAACTCTTCTAATATTATTAACCTTACATACGTAAAGTATAGTTCTTGCTAAATTTGAATGTACGGCTTCAAATCCTTTACCTTTAAATCCTCTTTCATTTAATATTCCGACTAAATTAATTAAAATATCACAATCTCTTGTTACAGAAACTAACTCATCTTGGTTATGTATATTACATTGAACTAATTGTAGCCCAGGATATACCAGAAATTTCTTATTCTTTTCCCTATTCCTCGTAGGCACCTTTACACTATATTCCTCAGAAGATAGCATATTTACTAAATTTCTCCCTATAAAACCTGTGCCCCCAAGTATTACTATATTCATAGATACACCAATAAATATTTGTTATGTAAATGTTTTAACATATAATAATGAATTATAAAAAAAAATGATACAACAACTGGTTTAAATATCACATGAATGTTCAAATAAAACGTTATATATTTTTTATTATTTTTTGTCTAGGTACTTTATTATATTCCAATCAAGTGCTTTCTGAAAAATTGAATGACGAATTTGTAAAAACATACAACCTAATAAAATCTGGTAATTTCAAAGATGCTAAGTTAATTCTAGAATCTTTGAGGGAGAAAAATCCCACTAATATGGAAATAATTAATAATCTAGCAGTAGTCGAAGCAGAATCTGGTAATATAGAAGAAGCAATAAATTTATTAACAGAATCACTAACATTTAACCCAAATCTAGAAACAATATATAAAAATCTAACAAAATTGTACGCATACCAAGCAAATGTACTTTATGAGGAAGCATTATCTATTGATGAAAAGAAGCAATATAATATTTCTCTTAAACCAATAGGTAAAATACAGCGTACAGAAAAAAATATAGAAATAGCTAGCAAAAAGAACATTAAAAATGAAATAAATTTTGATATAAATAAACAAGAAGAGAGTGTAAGTAATCTAGTAGCATTATGGTCAAAATCATGGGAAGAAAAGGAATTAGATAAATATTTTAAGTGTTATCTAAATAACTACAAAGCAAAAAATTATAGTAAACATAGCGAATGGAAAAAAGATAGAGAGCAAAGAATTAAAAATAAAAAAAATATAAAAATCGAGATAACAAATTTCAATGTAATTATATTAAATGAAAAAAATTCACTAATTGAATTTCAACAAGACTATAAATCAGAGTCATTTAACGACAAAGTCACTAAACATCTTATACTCATAAGGCATGCGGATGGTTGGAAAATTGCGGGTGAATATATAGTAAGATAAAAAAATTATGAGATATATTCCTATTTTTATTACATTATTTTTCCTTTTTTCTGGTAATGCACTTTCTGAGAAAAGTAATAGTCAGGCTGAAAAGGCTGAAAGTGATTTGCGGAAAGTATTAATGCTAATGAGAGATGGAGATATTGATAAGGCAATCACCACTGCATCACATATGATAAAAAATTATCCAAATTTTAAACTTGGTAAACTTGTATATGCTGATTTGTTATCAGCTAGAGCTCAATCTAAACCTATTATCTCAAAAAATTTTAGTACTGATAAAGCAAATAAATCTTTAGTAGAATTAAAAAGCGAAGCTAAAGCTAGAATTAATTTTTCTGCAAATTATAAAAGAAATAAGCTTGTGCCAAAATCTATTATTAATATTGCCTCAAGTAATAAATATGTCTTTCTTGTAGAACTTAAAAAATCGAGACTTTATATTATGGAAAATGATGATGGTTTTCCAAAAATCATTGCTGACTATTATGTTTCAATCGGCAAGGAAGGCTACAGTAAGGATATATCAGGGGATAATAAAACACCAACAGGTGTATATAGAATTACCTCCTTTCTAAAAGATGAAGATTTACCTGAACTTTATGGTGATGGTGCTTACCCTATAAATTATCCAAATACATGGGACTCGAGAAATAAAAGAACTGGTTATGGTATATGGATACATGGGGTGCCAAGAGATACATACAGTAGACCTCCTCTGGCAAGCGAGGGTTGTATAGTAGCAAGTAATAGTACTCTAAAA
>CEUZ01024223.1_pt1 | contig 10401 bp, 8 predicted proteins | sample 361511 | NCBI WGS metagenome assembly CEUZ01 (sample SAMEA2622822, study PRJEB7988) | marine metagenome | biome: marine biome (ENVO:00000447); feature: surface water layer (ENVO:00002042); material: "saline water (ENVO:00002010), including plankton (ENVO:xxxxxxxx)" | depth 5 m | reverse complement strand
ATAAATATTATTTTTGTTTTTTTGTTAATTTTTTTTTTTAAACTATTAATATTTTTTGGATCATAAAAATCAATTTTGACTCCAAATTTAGAAAGTATTTTAATAGCAAATTTTTTGGTTGGGTAGTAAGTGCAATCAGAAATTATACAATGATCATCTTTTGATAAGAAAGATAGAAGGGAAATCGATATTGATGACATTCCTGAAGATGTGGCAATTGTTCTATAACCATTTTCAATTTCAGCTATTCCTTTTTCTAACGCAAATGTAGTTGGTGTACCATATCTTCCATAATATGTTTGATTAAATCTATTATTAATTGCTTTTCCTAATTCCTTTGTATTTTTAAACAAAACTGTAGAAGTTCTATAAATTGGTGGATTTACAATTCCATAATTTTCAAATGGTTCTCTTCCAGCTAATGAGAGTTTAGTATCTTTTTTAATCTTTTTCACAAGGACTATCCTCCATTGATCCCCATTCAGACCAGGAACCATCGTAAATTTTAATACTTTTATCTTTATATATTAATTCTATAGCAAATTTTAGTATACATGCAGTAACACCGGATCCACACGAGCAAATTATATTTTTTTTTTCTTTTACACCTAATTGTTCAATTATTTTTTTAATTTCTTCTTCCTTTAAAAATTTTTTTGAATTTTGATCAATTAAATCATTAAAAAATAGATTTTTACTTTTAGGTATGTGCCCAGATTTCATTCCTGGTCTAGGTTCATCGCTAATACCAGAAAAACGTTCTGGGGATCTTGCATCTAAAACCTGAAAATTATTTTTTGATATATTATCTAAGACATCCTTATAAGATACTATTAATGATTTATTTAAATTAGCTTTATAATTTGTTAATTTTAGTTTATTAATTTCATTAGAAATTTTGCCATTTGATTCCATCCAGGCAGGAAAACCACCATTAAGTATACTTACTTTATCATGCCCAAAAGCTTTGAACATAAACCATATTCTTGCTGCAGAAAATATTCCGTACATATCATAGATTATTAAATGATCATTATTAGAAATACCTAGATTCGAAATTCTTTCTGAAAAGAAATCTTCATTAGGCATCATATGAGGTAACTCGGAGTTTGGTTCAGAAATTTCTTCTAAATCTACAAATATTGCATTAGGAATATGTTTTTCTTTAAATATTTCTATCGCATTAACACCGCTAGCTGGCATATGCCAGGTACCATCAATTATTTTTATTTTTGGATTATTTATATTTTTTTTTAACCAATCTATTTCAATTAATTGATTCATTTTAACCAGTTTGGAATAGGTAATTTTTTACTCTTTAAAAATTTTTTATTATAAATTTTACTAAAATATCTAGTTCCATAATCGCAAAGTATTGTAACAATCGTTGAACCAGGTCCTAATTTTTTAGCTAATTGGATTGCTCCCATTATATTAATTCCTGTCGAACCTCCCATTACCAAACCTTCTTCTTTTAATAAATCAAAAACAATGTTAAGCGCATCTTTATCATTAGCTTGAAAACTTTCATCTATTTCAGCTTTTTTTAAATTTTCTGTTATTCTACTTTGGCCAATTCCTTCAGTTATCGAAGTTCCGCTTGATTTAAGTTCTCCATGTTTATAGTAATTGTGCAATGCAGATCCCATTGGATCAACTAATCCTATTTTTATTTTTTTATTTTTTTTTTTTAAGAAAGAACCTGTTCCGGCAACAGTGCCTCCAGTTCCAACAGCACAAATAAAACCATCAATTTTTCCTCTTGTATCTTTCCATATTTCAGGACCTGTCGTTTTATAATGAGCTTGAAAATTAGCTAAATTATCAAATTGATTTGCCCATAAAACACTTTTATTTTTATTTTTATTTTTAATTTTTTTTGCCATAGTTTCAGAATATCTTACATAATTTTTTGGATTTGAATATGGAACAGCTGGCACTAAATTAAGTTCTGCACCATACGACCTTAATTCATTCTTTTTTTCTTCACTTTGTGTTTTAGGCATTACAATTACAGATTTAAATCCAAACGAATTTCCCACTAAAGTTAGTCCTATTCCGGTATTACCAGCAGTTCCTTCAACGATAATTCCATTTTTTTTTAACCTCTTTTTTTTAATAGCATCTTTTATGATATATAAAGCAGCTCTATCTTTTACAGATTGACCAGGATTTAAAAATTCTGCTTTTCCTAAGATATTACATCTAGTAAATTTAGAAGCTCTTTCTAATCTTATAAGAGGTGTGTTTCCAATCAACTTAGTAAAATTATTTTCAGTTTTCATATTAAATTGGCTCCCGGGGAGGGACTCGAACCCCCGACAAGGTGGTTAACAGCCACCCGCTCTACCAACTGAGCTACCCGGGATCAAATAAAAAAAAGCTCAATAAAATTAATTTATATTAGCATTTAAAAAAATATTTTTTGAATTTTAAACATTTTTTTAAAAAATTATAGTAATACTTATATAGTATTAATAATAAGCTTATGATAATAAATTTTTATAGAAGATCTTTTTTAAAGAAAAGTATTTTTTTATTTTCTTTTTTTGCGGTATTTTTTAGTAAAAAGAATTTTTTTAAATCATTAACAAGAGAAAATAAGTTAGAATTATCTAAAAATTTAAATTTTGCAAAAAGTAAATATCATAATGAAACAACTGATCTAATATTTACAAATTTTATAAACAATGAGAATTCTGTTAAAGATATTATGTCCAATATTGAAAAAAGAAGAAAGCTTTCTAGTCTAATTTACAAAAGAAATATAAAATTCATTATATAATTAAATCATGGATAAAATACCTTTAACAAAAGATGGGGAAAAAAAACTCCAAGACGAACTAAAAAATTTGAAGCTTGAACGTCCCAAAATAACAAAAGCTATTGCTGAAGCCAGAGAACATGGCGACTTAAAAGAAAACGCAGAATATCACGCAGCAAGAGAACAACAAGGTTTAAATGAAGCGCGTATCAAAGATATTGAATTTAAATTGGGAAATTCAGAAATTATAGAAAATAAGTCTGTTGAAAGTAAAGATCAAATTATTTTTGGTTCAACAGTTGAATTATTAAATATTAAAGATAATTCAAAAATTACATATCAATTGGTTGGAGAGGATGAAGCAGATTTTTCAAAAAATAAAATTTCATTTAATTCTCCAATAGGCAAAGGTTTAATTAACAAGAAAGTTGGTGATTTAATAAAGATTTCCGTACCAATGGGAGAGTTAAATTTTAAAGTTATTAATATAAATTAAAATGGAGGCCCGGACCGGAATCGAACCGATGTACAAGGATTTGCAGTCCTCTGCATAACCACTCTGCCACCGGGCCTTTATTTAACCTATATTAATAATAATTAATTTTATTTTTTAATATATTTTTAAATAAATAAATAATATAAATTATGTCTGATTTTAATATCGCAAGAAAAAATATGATACACAACCAGCTAAAGTCTAATAATATACTTGATGAAAATATATTAAAAACTTTTGATGCTGTACCAAGGGAAATTTTTCTTCCAATTGAACAGAGATCTAAAGCTTATTTAGACGAAGATGTTGAAATAACAAGCGATAGATTTTTATTAGAACCTAGAATAATTGGAAATATTATAAAATTATCTAAAATTAATAAAAATCATACAGTATTAGATTTAGTATGCTCTACTGGTTACTCTTCAGCTATTTTATCCAAACTTTCAAAAAAAGTATTTGGAATAGATAATAAAAAAAAATTAATTGAACAAGCGACTATAAATATAAAAAAATTAAAGATAGATAATATAAAATTTTATAACACCAATCTAACAAGCGGTTTAAAAGGAAAGTTCGATATAATTTTTATTTTTGGTGGCGTTCAATATATTCCATCAAATTTGTTTGATTTTTTAAAGAATGATGGCGGTACATTGCTTACAGTTTTATATAATGATAATGAAATAGGGAAAATACATATTATTAAAAAATTAAACGGTAAAATTTCAAGAACAAACGACATCACAGCGCAAACACCTATATTAAGAGAATTCCAAAAAACTAAAAAAGAATTTATTCTCTAGATTCTTTTTGTTTTTTTTATATTTCTTTATAGGGGATATAATAGGTGTATGAGATTTTTTTTATTTTTTTTATTTTTTTACTTTAATACTTTTTACACATATAACTTATCTACCAATTATCTTGATTCTGATAGGAATAATGAATTATTTTCTAATTATATTAGGCTTAATCTGGACAAGATACCCTTTAGAAATAACTTAGTAACAAAAAATTTTGATGTTTCTTTTTTTAATTTTAAAAAAAAACCTAAAAAAACTAATATCAATTCTTACGATAATAGTGATTCGAAAATAGATAATATAAATGAGGATATGCCTTTAATAATAAGCTCATCTAATGTTTCAACAAAAATAAAAAAAGAATATCCAAAAAATAATACACTGCTTAAAAAAAATAATGAATTTGATTTTAAGAAAAATTTTAAACAAGTAGCTATAAATGTCGAAGATAAAGAAAGAAACAGCACAAATTTAAATATAATTGATACCATTAATAAGGCTGTAAGTTATAATCCAAAAATTAAAGCTCAAGAGTCATCTTTTGAATCTTCAAAAGAAAAAGTAAAACAAGTATATTCCGCTATCTTCCCATCATTAGAAATGAATTTGAGTAAGAGCTATAAAGACACAGATTCAAAAACAACTACAACTACAACTAATGAAAGCTCAAGCCCTCAAGACTTTTCAATAAATCTTGAACAAAATTTGTATACGGGCGGAAAATTTACTGCAGAAGCAAAAAAAGCAAAAAGCCAATTGTTAATTGAAGAAGAAAACATAAGGTTGGCTAAATATGAAGTTATTCTAGAATCTGCTCTTGCATATTTAGAAGTTTTAGAAAAAAAAAAATTAATTGAGTTAAATAATTTAAAAGAAGAAAAATTTAAAAATGATTTTGAATCAATAAATCTTCTAGTAGAGGTTGGTAATGCATCTCAATCTGATTTAGTATTTGCACAATCTAAATTAGTGCAAGTGGCAGCTGAAAAAATAGCATCAATTAATGATTTTAATGTAACAAAAGCTAATTATAAAAAAGTTGTTGGCGAATTATTACCTAATTCAGATTTAGAAGAACCTAAAATTAATAAGTTAGATTTTCCTGATAATTTTGATCAAGCATTAAATATGGCTTTTAAAAATAGTCCAACAATTAAAATTGCCCAACTGGAAGAAACTATTGCTAAATATGATATAAAGTCCCAATTTGCTGATGCATTACCTAATCTAAGTCTTGATGCGGAATATCAATCATCAGATGACGTAACATCAAAAGGAAGTTCTTCAGATACAGCTGAAATTACAGCTAATATAACCATTCCTCTTTTTAAGGGAGGGAAAAATATCTCGAAAATTAAGGAAGCAAAAATTATTGCTAAAAAAGTAAGATTTGAATTAGAGAATAAAAGAAATGAAGTTACACATAAAGTAACAGAATCTTGGACTAATTTTCAAACTTCAGAAACTTTACTTAAAGCAGCCAATATAAATATTGAAGCTAGAAAGCTAATATTAGAGGGCACCGAACAAGAGGCCAAATTAGGAATGAAATCTTATATTGATCTTTTGCAATCAAGAGAAGATTTAATTGATGCAGAATTTAATAAAATTACTGCCACAAAAAATTATATTTTTTCTGCACTTCAATTAAAGGCAGATATCGGCGAATTATCATTAAAAGATTTATACATTTAGTTTATAATTAGCTAAATTATTTCAGATATAAAAAATGTTGGATAAAACTTTTGATCCAAAAAAAATAGATAATAAAAATTACAAGATAGAAGAAAAGCTTGGAATTTTTAATTCAGACATAAACTCATCAAAAAAAAGTTTTTGTATAATGATGCCCCCTCCAAATGTCACAGGAGTACTACATATGGGCCATGCGCTAAATTTCACGTTACAAGATATTATTGTTAGATATAAGAGGTTAAATGGTTTTAATGTTCTTTGGCAACCCGGAACGGACCATGCAGGTATAGCGACACAAATTGTAGTTGAAAAACAACTAAATAAAAATAATCAAAATAGACATGATTTAGGTAAAGAAAACTTTATAAAAAAAGTTTGGGAATGGAAAAATAAATCAGGAAATCAAATTGTTTCACAAATGCGTCAATTGGGTGTTTCAGCAGACTGGTACAGAGAAAGATTTACAATGGATGATGAACTATCAGAGACTGTGAAAAAAGTTTTTATCGATCTATTTGAAAAAAAAATGATTTTTAAAGAAAAGAGGCTTATTAATTGGGATGTTAAATTACAAACTGCAGTATCTGATTTAGAAGTAGAAAATAAAGATGTAGATGGTTTTTTGTATTTTATTAAGTATCCTCTAAAAAAAAATAAAGGTTCATATATAACAATTGCAACAACCAGACCAGAAACAATGCTTGGAGATACCGGAGTAGCAATACATCCAAAGGACAAAAGATTTAAAAAATTTCATAAAGACAATGTCATATTGCCAATAATTGATAAGGAAATACCTCTTGTTTTAGATGAACACGCGGATCCTGAAAAAGGAAGTGGAGCAGTTAAAATAACTCCTGCTCATGACTTTAATGATTTTGATGTTGGAATAAGACATAAGCTTAAATTAATTAGCATTTTTGATAATGAAGGAAAATTAAATGACTCAACTCCTAAAGAATTCCAAGGCCTTGATCGGTTAAAAGCCAGAGAAAAAGTTTTAGAAGTTTTAGATAACAAAGGATTATTAGAAAAAAAAGAAAAATATAAATATACAATACCATATGGAGACAGATCTGGTGAAGTATTAGAGCCATTTTTAACTGATCAATGGTTTGTAGATGCAAAAAAATTATCTAAAGATGCTATTAAAATAGTAAAAGAAAAAAAAATATCTTTTTTACCGGAATCTTGGGAAAAAACATATTTTGATTGGTTGGAAAATATACAACCTTGGTGTATTTCTAGACAAATTTGGTGGGGGCACAAAATCCCGATTTGGTATGGTCCAGATAAAAAAGCATTTGCAGCAATGAATAAAAAAGATGCGTTAAATAAAGCAGAAAAATTTTATAAAAAAAAAGTTGAGCTTGTACAAGATGAAGATGTTTTAGACACCTGGTTTTCATCATCCTTATGGCCTTTTTCAACTTTAGGTTGGCCTAATCAAACTAAAGAATATAAAAAATATTATCCTACTAATTTACTAATTACTGGATTTGATATTATTTTCTTTTGGGTTGCAAGAATGATAATGATGGGTCTATTTTTTACTAAAAAACCTCCTTTTAAAGAAGTTTACATTCATGCATTAATAAGAGATGAAAAAGGGCAAAAAATGTCTAAATCTAAAGGCAATGTTATTGATCCTCTAGAACTTACAAGTAAGTATGGATCTGACGCTTTAAGGTTTACTTTGTCATCCTTAGCATCTCCTGGCCGAGATATTAAATTAAGTACACAAAAAGTTGAGTCATCAAGAAATTTTGCTACAAAAATATGGAATGCTAGTAGATATATACTTTTAAATAATTGTAGAATTAATAATTCTTTTGATCCAAAAAACATTAATAATGTAGTAAATAAATGGATTGTTCATTCCTTAATTGAATTAAAAGACAATATAACCAAAGCGATTGAGGAATATAAATTTAATGAAGCTTCTAATAGTTTATACCAATTTACTTGGAGAACATTTTGCGATTGGTATTTAGAGTTTACTAAACCAATTTTACAAGGTGATGATAGAAAATTAGTTGATGAAACAAAAAATACTATAATTTGGACATTAGATAATATATTAATAATGCTTTATCCTTTTATGCCTTTCTTATCAAGAGAGCTTAGGTCTCAAATACATAATAAAGAATTAGAATATCATTGGCCTGATTTCAAAGATTTAAAAAAATCAGATGATGCAAAAAAAGAAATAGATTGGATAGTAAATTTGATTTCTCAAATTAGAACAGTTAGAACAAGCGTTAGAATTCCTGCTAAAGCTATTCTTAATCTCTCATATAAAGATTTAGACAAAGACAAAGAGGAGATTTTAAAAAAATATAATTCATTCTTAGAAAGATTAGCTAGAGTTGAAACAAAAAAAGCTAATACTGAAAACATTCTTCAATTTGTTTGCGATAAAAAAACTTTTTTTCTAGATGTTGCTAATATAATTGATTTGAAAGATGAAGAAAAAAGAATTATTGATCAAATGGAAAAAATAAAAATTGAAATTAATAAAATAAATAAAATGTTAAAAAATAGAGATTTTATAAAAAATGCACCAGAAGAAGTGGTAAAAAAACAAAAAGAGACTTACATGAATTATAAAAAAACATTAACAAAATTAGAAGAAGCAAAAAATAATATTTCTTAAAAATTAAATGAAAACAAAATATAAAAAAAATAATTTAGTTAGCAGGATGGTTTCAAAAGGACCTGAGAGAGCTCCTCATAGATCTTATTATTATGCAATGGGTTTAAAAGAAAAAGAAATAAACAGACCTTTTGTAGGCGTTGTATCTACTTGGAATGAAGCAGCGCCATGTAATATATCATTAATGGGTCAAACTAAATTCGTAAAAAAGGGAGTTACAGAAGCCGGAGGCACTCCTAGAGAATTTACCACAATTACAGTAACTGATGGTATTGCAATGGGCCACCCTGGAATGAAATCTTCATTAGTTAGTAGGGAAGTAATAGCTGATTCAGTAGAGCTAACTGTTAGAGGTCATTGTTATGATGCAATAGTGGGGGTAGCTGGTTGTGATAAATCTTTACCAGGATTAATGATGGTAATGGCTAGATTAAATTTGCCATCTATTTTTATGTATGGGGGGTCAATACTTCCTGGAAAATTTAAAGGAAAACAAGTAACAGTTCAAGATTTGTTTGAAGCTGTTGGTGAATATGCAGCGGGAAAAATAAAAAAAACTGATTTATATGCTTTAGAAAAGGTAGCTTGCCCTTCAGCAGGATCATGCGGGGGTCAATTTACCGCTAATACAATGGCATGTGTTGCAGAAGCTATTGGCCTTGCATTGCCTGGAACATCCGCAATACCTGCTACTTTTAAAGAAAGAGAGAAAACAGCAAAGCTTGCTGGTAAAACTATTATGCAATTAATTAAAAATGGACCAAAACCAAGAGATATTATTACTAGAAAATCACTAGAAAATGCAACTCGTGTTGTTGCAGCATCAGGTGGTTCAACAAATGCAGCATTACATTTGCCAGCAATTGCACATGAAGCAGGAATTGATTTTGATTTATTTGATGTAATGAAGGTATTTAAAACAACACCATACATAGCTAGCATGAAACCTAGTGGAAAATATGTTGCAAAAGATTTATATGATGTAGGAGGGGTTCCTATTTTAATGAAAGCTTTACTAGATGGAGGCTATTTACACAAAAATTGTATAACTGTTACAGGAAAAACAATTGCTCAAAATTTAAAAAATGTAAAGTTTCCTAAGAATCAAGATGTAGTTTTAGAAACAAAAAATCCTATAAGCAAAACAAGTGGCGTTGTTGTTTTAAAAGGTTCTTTAGCAACCCAGGGCGCAGTTGTAAAGATCGCAGGTATGGAAAATTTAGAATTTATTGGTAATGCCAGATGTTTTGATTGCGAAGAGGATGCTTTTAAAGCAGTTCAAAAAAAGAAATATAAAGCAGGTGACGTTATAGTAATACGTTATGAAGGACCGCGAGGCGGGCCTGGTATGAGAGAGATGTTATCTACAACTGCAGCAATTTATGGGCAAGGAATGGGAGATAAAGTTGCATTAATTACTGATGGAAGATTTTCAGGTGCTACCAGGGGTTTTTGTGTAGGACATGTTGGGCCAGAGGCTGCTATAGGCGGGCCAATTGCGCTTATAAAAAATGGAGATAAAATTCACTTAGATGCAAAAAAAGGAATAATAAATTTATTAGTAAGCAAAAAAGAATTAGCTAAAAGAAAAAAGAAATGGAAAGTGAGAAAAAATTATTTCCAATCTGGTTCTTTATGGCGTTATGCAAAAAATGTTGGAGATGCTTATAAAGGAGCAGTAACACACCCTGGTGCAAAAACAGAAACTCATACATTTTCTGAAATTTAATTATGAATCTTAGTAAACAATATAATTTTGGTTTAGAGGAACATGAATTGTCATTTATTGAAAAAAAGAAATTTTTTTTAAAAAATATAGAAAGCACTAACCCTAATAGTCAAAATAAATACAAAAGGGTTGCTTTATCTCCAATACGATATGCCGGTGGTAAAAGTTTAGCTGTTGGCCATATAATTAATTTATTACCTGATAATGAAAAAAAAATTGTTTCCCCATTTTTTGGAGGAGGCTCCATTGAAATAG
>CEUZ01010520.1_pt1 | contig 10402 bp, 7 predicted proteins | sample 361511 | NCBI WGS metagenome assembly CEUZ01 (sample SAMEA2622822, study PRJEB7988) | marine metagenome | biome: marine biome (ENVO:00000447); feature: surface water layer (ENVO:00002042); material: "saline water (ENVO:00002010), including plankton (ENVO:xxxxxxxx)" | depth 5 m | reverse complement strand
ATTGATATGGATTTTTTTGAGGCATTAGGATTTAAGCATTATCAAGGTGATCAATTTCAGAATGATAAAATTTTAAGAGAGAACTATATAGACAGAATATATGATACTTATATCGATGAAGAACATCTTCAAATCTGTGACAAAACCATATGTGAAATAGCTAATAAGTTACCTCCTAAAACTTATACATCTAGAGAATTTATTAAAGAAATGGGCAAGTACCTAAAAAAAAATGCAAAAAAGAAAAATTCATTGATTGAGATTGCTTATGATCATAATGTTCCTATATTTTGTCCAGCATTTACTGATAGTTCTGCTGGCTTTGGCCTAGTAATGCACCAAGAACAAAATCCCTCTAAACACATCACAATAGATTCTATAAGAGAATTTAGAGAACTCACAGAAATTAAGCTGAAATCTAAAGACTCTGGCTTGCTAATGGTTGGGGGTGGGGTTCCAAAGAATTTTGTTCAAGATACCGTGGTCTGTGCTGAGCTTTTGGGCAAAAAGGTTGATATGCATAAGTATGCTGTACAAATAACTGTCGCTGACACAAGAGACGGTGCATGCAGCAGTTCTACATTAAAAGAAGCAAGTTCTTGGGGAAAGGTTGATACTTCCAAAGAGCAAATGGTTTTTGCAGAAGCTACAAGTGTGCTACCTTTGATTGCAAGCGACGTTTATCACAACAAATTTTGGGAAAATAGGGAAAGAAAAAATTTTTCAAATCTATTCGGATAAAAATTGAATTATTTATCTAACAAACAAGGTTTTCTAGGAATTGAAAATAAATTTATAATAAAAGAAAAAGCTGTAATTGTTCCATTTGGATTAGAGAAAACAGTTAGCTATGGTAGTGGCACCAAAAATGGACCTAAAGAAATAATCAAAGCATCACACCAAGTTGAGTTATTTGACGAAGATTTAAATTGTGATCCATATAAAAAAATTGGCATTAGAACAATCAAACCTTTTCCAATTAAAAAAAAAATGGGTGAAGCCTTAAAACAAATTGAGAAAGTTAATGAGTCTTTGTTGAAAAAAAATATCTTTCCTATGGTTCTTGGTGGCGAACACTCGATAACACCAGGGTGTATCAGGCCTTTTTTGAAAAAATTTAATAAACTTTGTTTATTACATTTTGATGCTCATGCTGACTTGAGACAAAGTTATAATGGAAATAAATTTTCTCATGCCTCAGCCATTAGAAGATGTTTGGATTATAAAAATGTCAGTGTTATATCCTTTGGTATAAGAAATATATCTGGCGGTGAAGTATCTTACTTAAAAAAGAATAGAAAAAGGATAAATGTCTTCTGGGCAAAAGACAAAAAAAAATGGAATTTAAATCTTTTTAAAAAATTGATAAAAAATAAAAATGTTTACATTACCTTCGATGTTGATGGTTTTGATTCGAGTCTAATGCCGGCAACTGGAACTCCAGAGCCTGGTGGACTATTTTGGGATGAAACAATGGAAATTATAAAAATTGCATCCAAATATTCTAAAATGGTTGGAGCAGACATAAACGAACTATCGCCCATAAAAGGATTCCCAGGTTATAATTTTTTGGTTGCAAAACTAGCTTACAAGATTCTCTCTTATAAATTTATAAACTTTAAACTCTAATATCAGAAGTATTCCAAACTATTTTAACCATGGCGCCTCCTTTTTCTAAATTTGAAAAATTTAAAGAGGCTTTTTTTCTTTCAAGCAGAGTCTTTCCTATAAAGGTTCCTAATCCCAAACCAGCTTTGGATTTTAAATTACTTGACCTAGTTACTATATAGGGTTGGCCAATTCTTTGAGAAATATCTTCTGGAAATCCGGGACCATCATCTAAAATACCTATTGTAACTTCCTTAGAACTGGAATCTAAATTCACCCTTACTTCATTTTTTGAAAATTTTACTGCATTTCCAATGAAATTACGAATTCCATAAGTTATTTCTACAGATCTTTCTATCAAAATTTCTTTTTTGGCTTTATCTAAATTTAAAATAATTTTTTTTTTTGATACCTCCTGAAAAGATCTTGTAATTTCAACAAGTAAATTTTGAATGGTAACCTCGCTAATAAATTTATCATCTTCGATTTGAGCCTTGGATATCTTTTTAAGTATTTCGCTACATCTTTTAGCTTGGCTTAACAATAAATCCATATCTTTTGAATATTTTGGGTTTTGTTCAATATCTTTTTTTAACTCTTTTGCAATTACTGTTATTGTTGATAATGGTGTACCAAGAGAATGTACTGCTGCAGCCGCTTGTAACCCTATAGATTCTAGCTCTTGCTCTTTTGCCAGTATCAATTCTAGCTCTTTTAAAGCTTGTGCTCTCTTCCTTGATTCAAATCCAAATCTAACACCAAAGTAAGTTAAAAAAGTTAGAACAATAACTAGTGCTATTGGTACTGAATATAAATAGTAGTCTGGTACATGAAAATGTAGAGTTCCAGGATGAGGTAGTGGTAAATGATAAAATGAAATCATTAACAAAAATAGGATTGTAGAAAATCCCAACATGAGGGTATTTTTTAAAGTTAATAGAGTAGAAGATATTATCGAAGGTACAATTAAAAAAATCACAAAAGGATTTTTTATACCGCCAGTTAAAAATAATAAAAAAGTTAACTGGAAAAGATCATAAAACAAGAAAAATGTTGAATCTAAGGTGCTTAATTCATTTTTTTTAAACCAAAACTGCAAATAAATATTAGTAATTCCTCCAAAAAAAATTATTAAAGAACAATAAAGAACAGGAAGTTTAAAGTTAAAATAAAAATAAACTATATATATCGTGATTAATTGACCAATAATCGCAATCCATCTTAAAATAACTAGCGTTTTTTTTTCTAGCTGTAAGCCCTCTTCATTCTTGAAGAGATCAGGTAGGTTCATAATATTTAAATATCTAAGTTTTCAACCTCAAGAGCCTTTTCAGTTATAAAATCCTTTCTAGGAGCAACTTCATCGCCCATGAGAATTTTAATAATGTTTTGGTCTTCCTTAGATTTTTCTTTAGTACCTTTTGAGTATTCAACTCTTAGCAAAGTTCTATTCTCGGGGTTAAGAGTTGTTTGCCACAACTCTTCTGGATTCATTTCACCAAGCCCTTTGAATCTTTGTATATTTAATTTTAGTTTTTCTTCATCTATAAATTTCTGCAATTGAGATTTGTTTAATTTTTTAGCACCATTCTCTTTTGATTTAAGTATATATTTCTCTAAATCCTTCTCGTTTTTAATATAGACGCTTTTAGATCCTTTTGTGACTTTAAACAAAGGTGGTTGCGCCAAGTATAAATGGCCTTTCTCGATTAGTTCGTTAAAAGGCTTGTTGTTAAAAAAAGTGAGCAATAGTGTTCTGATGTGTGAACCATCTACGTCTGCATCTGTCATAATGATAATTTTTTCATATCTCAAATCTTCTATATTGAAGCTTGTAGATCCTGTTCCTAGCGCATTGATTAAAGTTACTATTTCGTTTGAAGACATCATTTTGGAAAGTGTCTTATTTTCATGAGCGCCATTGGCTCCGTTTCTTTTTTTATTTTCGTTTACATATGTATTTAAAATCTTTCCTCTAAGTGGCAAAACTGCCTGGAACTCTCTTTTTCTCCCTTGTTTGGCTGAACCTCCAGCAGAATCTCCTTCTACTATAAATAATTCTGTGCCTTCCATATTTGAAATTTGGCAGTCAGCTAATTTTCCAGGAAGTCCAGACAATTCTAACGACCCTTTTCTTCTAACGCTGTCTCTTGCTTTTCTTGCGAGGTCTCTAGCTATTGCTGCTTGTAAAATTTTTTCTAAAACTAGACGAACAACTGAAGGATTTTGGTCAAACCAAATTGTTACTTTTTCAGTTACAATTGACTCAACAATATTTCTTATCTCCGATGAAACTAGCTTATCTTTTGTTTGAGAAGAAAACTTTGGATCAGGCATTTTAACTGATAGAATAGCTGTTAACCCTTCTTTAACGTCTTCCCCCCCTATAACAACCTTGTTTTTCTTGTTTAGATTTTTTTCCGAAGCATATTTGTTTATTATTCTTGTCAGTCCACTTCTAAAACCGAGAAGGTGTGTGCCTCCGTCTCGCTGATGAATATTGTTTGTAAAAGCCATAACTTCTTCTGAGAAACTGGCATTCCATTGAAAAGAACACTCTACGATCACGTCCTTTTTTTCACCCTTTAGATATATAGGTTTTTTAAAAACTGCTTTTTCATTTTTATTAATCAATAGTGATTTTTTTTGATCCAGAAATGTTACAAATTCACTAACACCGCCATCATATTTATGTTCATAAGCCTTGGTTTTAGCGTGCGTTTCGTCTACTAAACTTATTTTTAATCCCCTATTTAAAAAGGCTAGTTCTCTCATTTTCTTTTGTAATGTGGCTACGCTAAACTTGATGTTGGAGAAAATATCTTTTGAGGGAAGAAAATTTATTTTTGTTCCTGATTTCTTTGCTTTTTTTAAAAATTTAATAGGGTTTAGAGCTTTACCGTTTTTGAAAGAAATGAAATATTCTTTTCCATCTCTATATATTGTTAAATCTAACTTTTCTGATAAAGCGTTAACAACCGAAACGCCAACTCCATGTAGGCCTCCTGATACTTTGTAAGAATTTTGATCAAATTTACCTCCTGCATGTAATTGGGTCATTATTACTTCTGCTGCAGATTTTTTTTCACCCTTGTGTATGTCTACAGGAATACCTCTCCCGTCGTCCTCTACAGTCACAGAATTATCTTTATGCATAGTAACGGCAATATTTTTACAAAAACCTACTATGGCTTCATCAATAGAATTGTCTACTACTTCAAAAACCATATGATGCAGACCAGAACCATCGTCGGTATCACCAATATACATACCGGGTCTCTTACGAACAGCCTCTAAACCTTTTAAAACTTTTATAGAGTCTGCTTTATAACCCTTGGATGAACTACTTTTTTGAATATCAGTCATTTTTTGAAAAACAAATTATACCATTTTTTATCGCACAGATAAAATGACTATAAGTAGGCTTGTTAAATAACCATTGATGAGTAAGGATAATAGAAGATAAATAAAATTTATTTTATAAATTGACTAAATTTTAAATTTTCATCGGCATAATTACATAATAGCTATACTTATCTGAATTATCTTGAATCAAAACTGGTGACACAGCATCATTTAATTTTGCAGTAATCATCTCATCCTCTATTTCAGAAGCAATATCAAGTAAATATCTAGAATTAAAACTTACTGTAAATTGTTCGGAGTTGTAATTGGCTTTTAATGTCTCTTTTCCTTCCCCGGAAGAAGAGCTGTTCACAAACAGCTGTATGCTGTCTTTTTCCAAAGTTAGTTTTACACCCTCTTTTCGATCAATTGAAACGGTTATGACTCGCTCAACTGAATTTATTAAATCTTTTACATTAACTGATAAAATCTTGGAATTATTTTTTGGGACAACTTTCTTGTAATCGGGAAATTTTCCATCTATAATTTTTGAGGTTATTTTTGAATTTCCTATTTTAAATTGAATTTTTGTATCACTAGAAAAAAGTGAAATTTTTTCACTACCCTCTTCTAAAAGATTGCACAATTGAAAAACGGTTTTTTTTGGCAAAATAAAGGGTTTGAATTTTTCACTGCTTTCTAAAAGCATGCTGCTAGATGACAATCTATGACTATCTGTTGCCACACCAGTCAGATAGAGTTTTCCGTTAACTTCAATGGTATGTATAAATATCCCATTTAAATAATGTCTAGTCTCATCATTTGACATAGACATCTTTGTTTTATTAAGCAGAGACAGAAAGTCCTTTCTATTTAAAACTATTCCTCCATTATTAAAACTATCAGAAAAATTTGGGAAATTATCTGCTGGCAAACATAATAGATTGAATTTTGAACTTTCTGCAGCAATACTTAATTTATTCTCATCCTTTAAGCTAAAAATAACATCCAAGTTTGAAGGCAATTTTCTTAATAGATCGTGCAATACTGTTGCGGATGTTGTTGTGCATCCATCTTTAGTAATTTTTAGGTCGGTAATTTCATCATAAAATACTAAATCTAAATCTGTAGCTACGATGCTTAGCTTGTTGTTTTTTACTTCTATCAAAACATTGGAGAGTATTGGTAAAGTATTTTTCCTTTCAATTATGTTGTGTGCAAAATTTAATGACTTTAATAGGGTATCTCGTTTTATTTGAAAGTGCATTTTAATCGCTCAAAATGATCGATTTTATGTCCTCAACATTTTTTTTCATTTCCTCGCTGTTTTGGCATAGTTTTTCTATAGTCTTAACAGCATGTATAACCGTGGTATGGTCTCTATTTGCAAATTTTCTACCAATTTCTGGCAAAGATCTTGTGGTTAATTTTTTAGCAAGATACATAGCTATTTGTCTGGGTCTAGCTAATGGCCTAGATCTTCTTTGTGAAAGCATTTCTTGTAAATTTATACTATAAAAGTTTGAAGTTACATTTTGTATTTTTTCAATAGTGACAACTTTGCTGTTCCTGTAAACATCCTTTAAAATTATTTTACAATCATTGACGGTAAGTTGTTTTTTACTCATCTTGCTAAATGCAACAATTCTGTTAAATACACCAATAAGTTCTCTAATATTTGAATTTGAGTCTTTTGCTAAAAAATCTATAACGCTTTCATTTAAATTTGGATATTCTTTAAAAGTATTCTCAAATTGAGTTATTTTCTTTTTCAGAATCTTGAGCTTTAGTTCGTAGTCCGGATTCCCAATATCAACTACCAAACCACCTGAGAGTCTAGATTTTATTCTATCTTGAACTCTATCGAGTTTATTGGGGGCACGATCTGATGATATTACAATTTGTGAACTTTTATCAAATAGGCTATTAAAGGTATGAAAGAACTCTTCCTGTAGCCCATCTTTTCCTCTGATGAACTGTATGTCATCTATTATAAAAACATTAGCTTTTCTAAAAAAATCCTTAAATTTTACCATTTCATTTTTTTTTATGGACTTAATAAATTGGTACATAAATCTTTCAGCGGAAATAAACATAACATTATTTTCTTCTCTTAATTTTAAACCTATTGAATTTATAAGATGTGTTTTTCCAAGACCTACACCTCCATAAATAAAAAGTGGATTGTATCTTGAAAGCTGTGTACATATTTTTTGGGCAGAGAAATATGCTAGTTTGTTACTTTCTCCTAAGACAAAATTATCAAAATTTAGGTTGGGATTTAGCCTATTATAATTTAAAACGGAATCCTTAATTTCAGCTACATTGTTATTATCAAGAGGTTGAGAAAATATAGCCTTGTTGTCTGTCCTCTCTTCCTGAATTTGAAATTCAATTCTGTTTATACTTAGCTTATGCTTTTTAATTTCATCAAGAATTTTATCAGCATATCTCGAAGTTATCCAATCTCTGAAAAATCTTGTTTGGACTCCTAAAACTACATAATGGTTATACTCTTTTAATAGTTTGATATTTTTTAACCAGCTTGTATAAATTTGTAAACCTAATGTTCCTTTTAAATTTTCTTGGATCTTGTCCCATTGCAATAGGTTTTCCTCGGACAAAACTTGTGCTTCTATTTTTAAAGATTTCTTATCCATGATTTTTATTTTTATTATTAGAAAGAATTTTCTATAACTTATTTTTTTTTAATTCAATCTCTGTAGGTTGTATTTGAAAAAAAAATAAAAAAAAATTTTTAGTTGCAAAGTTATCGTTGAAATAGAAAAAAAAATAAAATTCAACTTTAAATGTAATGATTCTAGATTTAGATATTTTTTTAAAATTTAAATTTTGAACAACCTTTGATTGATTACAACTAGTTCTTGAGAGTTTTTATCTTTTTGGAAATTCTAGAAATTTTTCTCGAAGCACTTTTCTTCTTAATGGCACCCTTTTTTGCAGCTTTCATTAATTCAGACTGAAACTTAGAATAATATGACTGGATGTCTTTTTTGTTATTCTTTTTTAAAGTTGCTTCCATCTTCTTAACGGCCAACTTGTATCTTCTCTTCCAGAATTTATTTATAAGGGCCTGCTTTTCTACCTTTTTTACTTTTCTTTTGGCTGATTTCGTGTTTGGCATGAATGGAACGTATATATCTTTGAAATATTAGGGTCAATATTTAATTATTTTTGACATATAACATTGTTAAAAAATGAAAAATATAAAACAAACTAAAACTGAGCAAGTAAAAAGGGTTTTTGAAGAGGCATTTGATAAGTATGATCTTATGAATGATCTAATGTCCTTAGGAATTCATCGTATATGGAAAAGCAATCTAATTGATTGGATGAACCCTAAAAAAAACGATCTTTTGATTGATGTAGCTTCTGGAACAGGAGATGTCGCAAAATCTTTTTTAAAAAAAATACAATTTGAAGGTGAAGTAACTTGTGTGGAACCCAACAAACTGATGTTTGATTATGGAAAGACAAAATTAAAAAAATATAAAAAAATTAAGTGGTATTGTTCAATGGCTGAAAAATTACCTTTCAAAAACGAAACTTTTGACCTGTATTCTGTAAGCTTTGGTTTAAGAAATTTCTCAAATATTGACATGTCTCTTAAAGAAGCCAGAAGAGTTTTAAAAACCGGCGGAAGAATATTATGTTTGGAGTTTTCCAAAGTAGAAAATGAAATATTAGAAAAGGTTTACAAGCTTTACTCAAAATCGATTCCTCATTTAGGAAAATTTATTACAGGAAAATCAGAACCTTATGAGTATCTGGTAAAAAGTATAGAGAAATTCCATAGCCAAGATGAACTTTCAGAGATTTTTACAAGAAATGGATTTGATAAAGTGGAATATAGAAATCTTTCTGGGGGTATAGTTGCAATTCATTCTGGTTGGAAAATTTAGTTATGTTAAGAAAAATTTTTAACTTATTTAAGATTCTAAGAAAATTGTCAATTTCCGGTGCCGTAGATGTTCTTGACGAGATAAAACCTATGCCCAAAGTTTTAAAACTGATTTTTTATATATTTTCTTTTGGATCAAACAATAAAATAGAGAAATTAAATAGAACCTCTGGAGAAAAACTTTGTGAAGCTTTACAAAGTATGGGTACAACATTCATTAAGCTAGGCCAATTTTTAGCAACCAGACCAGATATAATTGGAGAAGAAATTGCAAAAAATTTAGAAAAATTACAAGATAAACTGCCCGCTTTTAATACTGATGAAGCTAAAAAAATTGTAAAAAAACAGATAGGACAAAAATCATTCGATAATATTATATCTTTTGAAAATCCAATAGCTGCAGCCTCAATAGCACAAGTTCATTTTGCAAAAATAAAAATTGATGATTCCGAAAAAGAAATTGCCATAAAAATATTAAGGCCGAATATTCATAAAATTGTAAATGAAGAACTTGATGCTATGATGTTCTTAGCATACATAATTGAGAATCTTTTTCTAAAAACAAAAAGATTAAAGTTAATTGAGATTATTCATTTATTAAAAGAAATTACCAATGTTGAAATGGATTTAAGATTTGAAGCTGCAGCTGCAAATGAGTTATATGAAAATACAAAAAATGATAATTTTATTAATGTTCCAAAAATTTATTGGAGCTATACTTCCAAAGAAACTCTTGCTCTGGACAAGGTAGAGGCAATTCCAATAAGAAATATTGATAGTTTGAAAAAATCAAACGTAGACCTTAAAAAATTATCGAGAAATTTAATACAACTTTTTCTAAAGCAAGCTGTAAGAGATGGCTTTTTTCATGCTGATATGCACCAAGGAAATTTATTTGTTGATAAAGAAGGAAATATCATACCAATAGATTTTGGGATCATGGGACGTTTGGATAAAAATAACAAAAAATATTTGGCTGAAATACTTTATGGTTTTATTCAAAGAGATTACGTTAAAGTCGCTGAGGTTCATTTTTTAGCAGGACTGGTTCCTAAAAGTGCATCCAAAGATGATTTTGCTCAGGCTTTAAGATCTATTGGGGAGCCTATATTTGGGCAATCAGTTAAAGATATATCGGGAGGAAATTTGCTAGCACAATTATTTGACATAACAGAAAAATTTAACATGCAAACTCAAACTCAATTATTACTTCTTCAAAAAACCATGGTTTCGGTTGAGGGTGTTGCAAGAAAGCTAGACCCTGAAGCGAATATTTGGGAAATATCAAAACCAGTCTTGGAAGGCTGGATAAAAAGCGAAAAAGGACCTGAGTCAAAGATAAAAAAAACAATAGAAATTTCCAAAGAAGTCTTGGAAAAAATACCAGACCTACCCGATGTCATGGACAAAGCAAATATAGCTCTACAAATGTTGGCTGAGGGAAAACTCAATTTATATGCCGATGGAAATAAAAACCTTGAGCTGGAAGAACTAAAAATGAAAAATATGAGAAACAATATGATTATA
>CEUZ01011043.1_pt1 | contig 10407 bp, 9 predicted proteins | sample 361511 | NCBI WGS metagenome assembly CEUZ01 (sample SAMEA2622822, study PRJEB7988) | marine metagenome | biome: marine biome (ENVO:00000447); feature: surface water layer (ENVO:00002042); material: "saline water (ENVO:00002010), including plankton (ENVO:xxxxxxxx)" | depth 5 m | reverse complement strand
GAATGGTACAAAAATCAAAAAACTATGGTTATTGAAAACAATCTTGAAAAAAAAATTGAAATAATTATTCAAGAACTTAATCTTAATAAATTTTAGTTTAATCTTTGAGAATTTTTTTTATTTTATAATTTTTTATTTTCTCTATTTGCTAATAAATTTTCTATCACACTTTGATCGGCTAATGTACTTGTATCTCCTAAATTTTTATAGTCATCAGAGGCAATTTTTCTTAAAATTCTCCTCATAATTTTTCCTGAACGGGTTTTTGGTAAACCTGGCGCAAACTGAATAATATCAGGTGTTGCAATAGCTCCAATATTTTTTCTTATCCATTGAATAAGTTCTAATTTCAATTCGTTACTTTGTTTTTCTCCAGTATTTAAAGTTATATAACAATAAAGTCCATTACCTTTAATATCATGCGGATACCCTACTACTGCTGCTTCAGCTACTTTAGGATGAGCTACAAATGCACTTTCTAGTTCAGCTGTTCCAAGATTATGGCCTGAAACAATAATAACATCATCAACTCTACCAGTAATCCAGTAGTAGCCATCTTTATCTCTTTTACACCCATCACCTGTAAAATATTTACCTTCAAATTGTGAGAAGTAAGTATCAATAAAACGCTGATGATTTCCATAAACAGTTCTCATTTGTCCTGGCCACGAATCAGCTATGCATAATCTTCCTGAGCATTCTCCTTCTAATATATTTCCCTTCTTATCAAGTATTTCTGGTTTTATTCCATAAAAAGGTTTTGTTGCTGAACCTGGTTTTAAATCGATTGCCCCAGGTTGTGGAGCTATAAGTATTCCACCTGTTTCAGTTTGCCACCATGTGTCAACTATGGGACATTTGGAATCCCCAACTATATTATAATACCACATCCATGCTTCAGGATTTATTGGTTCTCCGACTGTACCAAGTAATTTAAGAGACTTCCTACTCGTTTGTTTTACTGGTTTCTCCCCTTCTTTCATCAATGCTCTAATTGCTGTTGGGGCAGTATAGAAAATATTGACTTTATGTTTGTCCACAACTTCCCAAAACCTAGAAAAATTTGGATAATTAGGAACTCCTTCGAACATTATTGTAGTAGCTCCATTTGTTAATGGTCCATAAATTATATAGCTATGTCCAGTCACCCATCCAATATCAGCAGTACACCAATAAATATCTCCTTTTTTGTAATTAAAAATATATTTGTGAGTCATTGATGCATAAACTATATATCCACCTGTAGTGTGAAGAACACCTTTAGGTTTTCCTGTGGAACCAGATGTGTAAAGAATAAATAAAGGATCTTCTGCATTCATTTTTTCTGGTTCACATATAGTAGACTGTTCTCTAATTAATTTATCATAGTAAATATCACGATTTTCCAACCAATTAACCTTATTGCCTGTTCTTTTTACAACTATACATTTTTTAATTCCTGAACATTTTATTAATGCTTCATCTGTAGTTTTTTTTAGTGGAATTATTTTTCCTCCTCTGACACCTTCATCAGCAGTAACTATATATTCCGATTTACAATCTTTAATTCTATCAGCAATTGATTCAGCAGAAAATCCACCAAAGATTATTGAATGAATTGCTCCAATTCTTGCACAAGCCAGCATTACGTATGCAAGTTCAGGTATCATTGTTAGATAGATTGTTACTCTATCACCTTTTTTTATACCGATACTTTTTAAACCATTTGCTGCTTTACAAACATTATCATGGAGTTCTTGAAAGGTAATTTTTTGAGTATTTTTTGGATCGTCGCCTTCCCAAATAATTGCAACATCATTTTTTTTTGTTTCTAAATGTTTATCAATACAATTAATTGTTGCGTTTAATGTTCCATCGTAAAACCATTTTATATGAACATCATTTTTACCATATTTTATATCTTTTATTTTAGTAAATTCTTTTATCCATTTAATTTTTTTTCCTTCTTTGTCCCAAAATTTTTCATTATTAATTATTGATTCTTTATATTTTTCTTCATATTTTTTATTGTTTACGTAAGCGTCTTCAGACCATTTTTGAGTTACTTTAATTAATTTTTCTTCTGTCATTTTAGTTTTTAATATTTGTTTTAGATAATTTAAGTATAATATACCATGATTTTGAGTCAATTGGCATTACAGACAATCTGCTTTGTTTGACAAGAGCCAAATGTTTTAATTTATTATGAGCTTTTATATCTTCAAGACTTACAGGTCTTTTTAATTGTATATAAGCACTTATATCAACTGAAGTAAATTTGTTAGATTTATCTGTAGTGTCTGGATACGATTCTTTTACAACTTTTACTACACCAATGATTTTTTTTTCATAGACTGAGTGATAAAAAAAACAAAGATCTCCTTTCTTCATTTTATTTAAATTATTTCTAGCTTGATAATTTCTTACACCATCCCATTCAGTTTTTTTAACATTTAATTGATTTTGCCAAGACCATGTATTTGGTTCAGTTTTAATTAACCAATATTGCATAATTATTTTAACTCCTCTAAATTCCATCTGGAGCGAGGTTTGAAATTTATATTTCCCTTTAATCCTAAATTATATCTTTGTAGACAAGCCCATCCTATCATAGCAGCATTATCACCACAAAGATCTATTGGAGGAGATAATAGTTCGAGATTATTTTTTTTACATAAAACTGAAAGAGATTTATTTATTGCTTTATTAGCTGCAACACCACCTGCTGTTACTACATTATTTATATTTAATTTTTTTCTAATAGAATAGTCTATGGACATTTGAGTTTTTGATAATAAAATATCAATAACAGCTTTTTGAAATGATGTGCATATATTATTAATATTTTTTTTATTAATTTTTATTAATTTATCTATTTCAATTTTTGTAGCTGTTTTTAAACCAGAAAATGAAAAATTTAAATCTTTACTATTAATTAAAGGCCTAGGAAGTTTAAATATGTCTTCTCCTAATAGTGCTTTTTTTTCTATATGTTTTCCTCCCGGATACGGCATGCCCAACATTTTTGCTACTTTATCGAAGGCTTCTCCTACAGAGTCGTCTATGGTTGATCCAAGTAATATATAATTATTTACATTTTTTACAATGTAGATTTGAGTATGGCCACCAGTAATTAATAATAATAAATAGGGAAAATTTATTTTGTGATTAATTTGTACTGAAAGAGCATGGCCTTCTAAATGATTTATTGGATAAAAAGGTTTCTTGCTAGCAATCGCCATAGATTTTGCAATTGTTGAACCTATTATTAGACCACCAATTAATCCTGGACCACAGGTCGCGCAAAAGGCCTTTGTTGATGAAATTTTGATTCCAGCTTCTTTATATGTTTTAGGGATAATGTTTTGTAATATTTCAAGATGAGCTCTTGATGCTAATTCTGGAACTACACCTCCATAATCCTTATGTACTGGCTGTTTTTTAACAATATGGCTTAAAATCTTACCTTTCAAATCAATTATTGAGGTAGAAGTTTCATCACAACTTGTTTCTATAGCAAAAATCAAATTAAACTTATTTTTTTTTAATATCTGGTTGTTAAACCACGAAATTAAATAATATTATTATTTATAATAATATAATACTCGAAAATGTCAAAATTCTTTGGAAGACTCTATTTTTTTACTAAATTATCAACGTCAATTATATTGTTGATTATTATAATAATATTTATTTATTTATTTTCAAAAAGTTATCAAAACCAAAAAAAGATAAAAGAAGATAATTTGAAGGTCTATGATGCTTTAATTAATGAATTAAATTCAAATAATAGCAAAATCGAAGAACTAGTAAAAAAAATAAAAAAATTTGAAGGTAATCTAAATGATATTAATGACAAGATAGAAGTAAAAAATAATGATGAAATAAAAAAAAATATAGAAAATTTAGAAACAGAAATACAAAATATAACAAATAATTTTAATAATAAAAAAAATAATTCTAATTCTATTGAATCAATAAATAATAAAGAAATATTAAATGAATATTTAAATAAAATTTTTTATAATTTTAAAAATGGAATTATGTATGATAATTTAATAATTGAAACTTTAAAAATAAATAACAATGATCAAGTAGAAACCTATTTAAGAGAACTATTAAGTATTTCAGAAAATAATATTTTAAGCTATGAGCAACTAAAAGATAAATTTAATGATATTTCGAATATTTATTTAAAAGATTATTTTATAGATGAAAACGAAGATTCATTTTTAGTAAGATATTTTTTAAAATTTTTTTCATTGAAACCCAGCTCAAAAATAAAAAGTAATAATGCAGATTTTAAAACATTATCAAATGTTTTAGAAAATTTAGAAAATGATAATGTTGAAAATGCATTAAATGAAATTGTAAAAATCAACAATAATAAAATTTTTTTTACAAATTGGATATCAGATGCAAATAACTATAATAGAGTTGAAAAATTAATAAAATCTATATCGAAGGAAATTAATAAATGAAATATTCATTTCTTCTCTTCATAGAATTAATTATACTCACATTATTAGCCTATTTCATATTATCTTTTGAATCTAAAATTGATTTTTATTGGAACGGCATTATTTTTTCAACCGAATTAAGAGTATTATTATTTATAGTAATTTTTTTAATTTTTTTATCACTGTTTATGCAACGAATATATATATATTTAAAACAAATTCCTAAAAAAATCAGAAGCAATTTACAAACAAGAAAATACAAGAAAGGTATAAACGCTATAGTTTTATCTATAGCAGCGATGTCCAATAATGATAAAAAACAATTAACTAAATTTTCAAAAAAAATAGATGATTATTTAGAAGGTAACCCAATAAGCATAATATTAAATGCAGAAACAGCAAGAAAAGATAAAAAATTTATAGTAGCAGAAGAACTTTATAACAAAATGCTTAATAATCCAGATATTAAAATAATTGGATTAAGAGGTTTGCTTGAATTAAATCTAAGAAGACAGGATTACCACCATGCTTTAGTTTATGCTGAACAAATATATAATATTAATTATAAATTAGATTGGATTTATCAGACTATAATTAATATTTTAACAAAAACAAAAAATTGGCAAAAGTTGATTGAAATAAATAATGATGCTTTTAATAAAAAAATTATTACTAAAAAAATAAAATTAAGATCCAATTCTATAGCGCAATATGAAATAGCACTCATTAAAGAACAATCCTTTGTTCATGAATCATTAAAACTTTTGAAGGAGGCTAATATTAGTAGACCTAATTTTCCACCTTTTGTAAAAAAATATGTAAAGATGCTTATTGAAAATAATCAAATATCAAGAGCAAAAAATATTTTATTTAATACATGGCCATATGAGCCACATTTGTCTTATTTTGAAGATCTTATTAAAATATCTCAAAATCAAAATGTTCCCTTATTAACCATTGTAAATAAGTTAATAAGTAAAAATTTAAGTTCTTATGAATCTATTTTAATAAAAACGAAGGCATATATTTATGAAAAAAAATGGGACGATGCTAAAAATACTATTAAGGCAATATTATCCAATAGACCAAATAAAACAACTTGCGAATTAATGTCTGAAATAGAATTAGGAATTTCGGGCAATATGCAAAAAGCAAATAGTTGGATTAGCAGATCAAGTTTAGGTTCATTAGAAAAAGCTTGGGTTTGCAAACTTACAGGAATTAAGCAAAATGAATGGACATCTATCAATCAAAGTGGCTATTTGGATAGCCTCGAATGGACTTGGCCTAAAGATTATTTAGACAGACTTACAGGACAAAACGATTATCAAATTCCTGAAATAATAGGCCCTGCATAGAATAATTTATTAGTTTTTTTATAAAATATTTAGTATTAAAGTTAATTAAATTAAAATGGATTCAAAAAAATTATTTTTTATTGGTTATGATTCAAAGGAAGACATAGCATATAGAGTTTGCAAACAATCGTTAATAAATAATTCGACTTTAGATACAAAAGTAATGGCTTTAAAACAATATGAACTTAGAGCTAAAGGTTTTTATTATAGAGATGTTGATCCTCTTGCTTCTACAGAATTTACTTATACTCGTTTCTTAATTCCTTCATTGATGAATTATAAAGGATGGGCTGTTTTTTGTGATTGCGATATTCTTTTTTTAACTGATGTAAAATTATTATTTGAGGGACTAGATGACGAAAAAGCAATTTACTGTGTTCAACATGATTATTCACCATCTGAAAAACATAAAATGGATGGAAAAAAACAAACTATTTATCCTAGAAAGAATTGGTCTAGTTTTATAATCTTTAATTGCTCTCATCCGAGCAATAAAAAATTAACAGTAGAAGTAGTGAACAAAGAAAGTGGTTCATTCTTGCATCAATTTAAATGGCTAAAAGATGAAGAAATAGGAAGCTTAGATGAAAGATGGAATTGGTTAGAGGGATGGACCTCAAAACATAATCCTTCCAAGCCTTATGCAATACATTATACTAGAGGTGGTCCATGGTTTAGTGAATGGCAAGATGTTGAATATGCAGATCTTTGGAACAAAGAAAAAGATAAATATTTAAGTAAAAAGTTTAATTTTTAAATTTTTTAATTCTTTTTTTTAGATCCGAATATACTTTTTCCACCGTACTTTCCCAAGAAGAAGTTTTTTGAAAAATTTTTACTGATGGATACCAAGGAGTTTTTTCTTTACCTGTATTCCAATAAAAAAGTAATGAGTCATTTTTTGGAGCCATAACCCAAGTTTCTTTTCCTAACGCAGCAGATAAATGAGCAGTTGTATTACTTACAGTTATAAATAGATCTAATGAATCTATTAAAGCTGCCAAATTATTAAAATCATTAAATTTATCTATTTCATGCAAATCTATGATTTCAATACCAGTTTTATTTGTAAATTTTTTTATATCATTTGAATAATTTCCATACTGAAGATTAACATAAGAAACATTTTTTATCTTTAAAATAGGCAAAAGAGTATTTAGGCTCATAGATTTTCCCCCACCTATTCTTTTATTTTTACTTATCCAAGAAATACCAATTTTAATTTTTTTATCAATATTATCTAATTTTGATTTAACTTTTTTGCATAGGCTTTTATTTGGTACTAAAAATTTTTTTCTTTTTGGGAAACTTTTTATATTTTTTCTGAATATATTTCCTAGGCTACCTGCAAATAAAATTATATCTATTTTTTTTAAAGAATTTTTATTTTGAGATATTTTATTGCTTGGAATAAAACTATTAGAATCAAAAGAATTATTAAATAATTTTATAAGTCTTGGGTCTGATTCAATTTTTATATTTGCATTTAATTTAATTAAATCACTATACATGGAACTATATAAAATCTCATCTCCTGCGCCTTGTTCTCTAACAATTAATATATTTTTATTTTCTAGTTTTTGAAAATTCCATAACTTGTCCTTTATATCTTCATATAGAAAATTTTCATTTATTCTTGCAGATCTTCTTAATCTGTATTCATACTCTTTCCATGCTTCATTATATTTACTTAAAGCTAACAGCATAAAAGAATAGTTGTAATGACCATTAATATTGAGGGAATCTAATTTGAAACCTTTTTGAAACCATTTTTCAGCTTTTTCAAAATTTCTTAATTTAAAATAAGTGTGTCCGAGGTTAAAATATAGATCAATCATACCAGGATCTAACTTCAAAGCTTTATTAAAACATTCAAACGCCTTTTTGTTTTCTTCATAATAAAAATATATCAACCCAATATTATTTAATGAATTAGGATAATTGGGCTCTAATTTCAGAGCTTTTTTATAAAACTCAAATGCTTTTTCCTTTTCACCAAATCGATCATAATAAAGTCCTAAATTATTATAACTAGGGTAATATTTATTGTTTAATTCTATTGCTTTTTCATAAAGTAATTTAGCAGAATCAGTTTTTTCAAGTCTCATTTTTGTTAGTCCTAATGAATTTAAATTAATATAATCCTTAGGGTTTAACTTTAATGATTTTTCTAAATAATTTTCAGATAACTTATATTTATTTAATAATAAATAATTTGTACCAATGTCTCTTAACGAAGGTTGGTAATCTTTTTTTTCTTCTAAAACTTTTAAATGATAATTTATTGATTTTTGATATTCTTTTTTAAAGAAATATATAAGACCTAAATTTGAAAGTGATTGCCAATTTTTTTTATCTTTTTTTAATACTATTTCATACTGCTCTATTGCTATATCTAACTTATTAATTTCTTGGTACATATATCCCAAGTTGTAATGAGCTAATATATCGTTTGAATTATTTTTTAAGTAATTGGTTAACTCATTTATAGCTCCAATTTTATTTCCTTTAATAAATCTTTTAGAAATAGAATTAACATAGTTTTTATTATTTTTTTGAATATTCATTAAAAAAACCCGGCCTAAGCCGGGTTTAAATTATCTTCTTTGTCCGAATAATTGAAGCAATAAAATAAATAAATTAATAAAGTCTAAATAAAGTCTTAACGCACCCATTAGAGCCTTTTTACCGCTAATTGAGTCATTGTCAGCAGCATAATACATATTTTTAATTGATTGTGTATCATAAGCAGTTAGGCCAACAAATACCAAAACACCTATAACAGATATTGCAAACTGCATAGCACCACTTTCCACAAAAATATTTACTACACTTGCAATAATTATTCCAATTAAACCCATAAATAAAAATCCACCCAATTTTGTTAAATCTTTTTTTGTTGTATAACCATAAAGACTCATTGCCCCAAAAGTAGCAGAACTAACGAAAAAAACTCTTACAATTGAAACTTGGGTAAATACTATAAATATCCAAGATAGGGAAAGACCCATTACCGCAGCATATATCCAAAATGTTATTTGTGCTTTTGATAAACTCATTCTATGTAATCTAGAACTAAGATAGAAAACAAAACCTAATGGAGCTAACATTATTATCCACTTTAAAGGAGAATTAAATAACATTGATCCTAAGGGTGTTAATCCAACTAGTTGACCGCTTTCACTCGAGATTACTGAAGCTTTTCCAAACACATAAGCTATTATGCCTGTAACAAGCAAACCTGTAGCCATGTAATTATAGACTCTTAGCATGTAAGCTCTAAGACCTTCATCAATTGCTACTTGTTCAGTAGCTTTAGAAAAGGTTTTTTGATTAAAATCCATTACCATTGATAGTCCTTTTTTATAGTATATATATCGCCATACTATTATAAATTTCAAGTTTAAATTATAAAAAAATTCTTATAAAAGATGTTTTTTAATTAAAATAACAGTATTTTGATGAAATATAGAAAATTAGGAAATACCGACATTAAGGTCAGTGTTATTTGTTTAGGCACTATGACATGGGGTGAACAAAATACTCAAAAAGAGGCTTTTGAGCAAATGGATTATGCAATTAATGAAGGTGTAAATTTTTTTGATACTGCAGAACTATATGCAGTGCCACCAAAGAAAGAAACTTATGGTTCTACAGAAGAAATAATAGGTAATTGGTTTCTAGAAAGAAAAAATAGAGATAAAGTTATTTTAGCTTCTAAAGCAGCATCTAAATCAGAAGGCCTTGAATGGATAAGGGAAGGTAGCAGTAAATTAGGTTTTGATAAAAAAAACATATCTATCGCAATAGAAGAAAGTTTAAAAAGATTAAAGACTGATTATATTGATTTATATCAATTACACTGGCCTGAAAGACAAGTTCCAAAATTTGGAGTACTAGATTACGAATATAATCCTAATGATAAAGATTGGAATAATTTTGAAGATGTACTTTATACTTTAAATAATTTTATCAAAGAAGGAAAAATTAGATACATCGGTGTCTCAAATGAAACCCCGTGGGGAGTTATGAAATTTATAGAAGTAGCTAAAAAAAATAATTTACCAAGAATTGTTTCAATTCAGAATGTTTATAGTTTAGTAAATAGAGTATTTGATGTTTCTAATTCTGAAGTATCAATTAATGAAAAATGTGGATTGCTTGCATATTCTCCTTTAGCTGGAGGAAGACTTTCAGGAAAGTATCTTAATGGTGCTTCTCCTGCAAATGCTAGATATACTCTTTGGAATAGAAGATTTTCTAGACATGCAACAGAAAGAGGCGACAGAGCTATAAAGTCATATTTTGATTTAGCTAAAAAAAATAATATTACACCATGTAAGATGGCTTTATCTTATGTTAATAGTAGGCCTTTCGTAACTAGTAATATTATAGGTGCCACAACAATGGAACAGCTTAAAGAAAATATAGACAGTATTAACATTAGTTTATCAGAAGAATTGATAAATGAAATAAATAAAATACACTTATATGATCCAAACCCTTGTGTTTAAATGTATTTTATAATAATTTTTAAATTTAATTATGGTTAATTTTCAAAAACAACTTAATTTTTTATTTAAAACTCTATTATTAATATTTATATCAAC
>CEUZ01042703.1_pt1 | contig 10411 bp, 9 predicted proteins | sample 361511 | NCBI WGS metagenome assembly CEUZ01 (sample SAMEA2622822, study PRJEB7988) | marine metagenome | biome: marine biome (ENVO:00000447); feature: surface water layer (ENVO:00002042); material: "saline water (ENVO:00002010), including plankton (ENVO:xxxxxxxx)" | depth 5 m | reverse complement strand
TCTTGCTCTACAGCATCAGGAATTTCGTTAATATTATCGAGATCTGAATATTCAAATAAGTTTTTTTCTTCTATATTCAATTCTTCGCTAACTCTATTTAATAAGTCAGTTTTTCTTTGATTAAAGCCTTCAAGCATAGCTTCAGATCTAGCCTTTTTTTCTCTTGCAGATGTCATTTTTTCTTGTACTAATTTTAAACTATTATTAATTTCATTATATTTTTCTTCAGCTTTTGTTAATTCTTTGGATAAATTATCTCTTTCAGATTCGGTGGTGGAAGTATTTTGCATATATTGACCTTTTCTAACAGCAATGTTTTCAGGCAACGTTTGATTTTTTTCAATCTCTTTTTGTAATTCATTTTTTCTAGTGGAAAGCTCTTCAAGCATTTTTAAAGAATTGGATTTTAATTTTACCCAGTTTTCGTTCTCACCATCGATATTTGTGATTCTTTCATGTCTTTTAATGCTATCAGTTTTTATCATTTGATTTTTACTTAAAGCATTGGCATATTTTTCTTGAGAAGTTTTAATTTTTTCTGTTACATCCTCTATACTACCAAATACATTTTCTTTTTTTAAATTTCCGAGTATTGAAATTTTGTTTTCAATTAAGGATAAAGCTGAATTAATTTCTTCTATGGCATTAGCACCACTACCTTCATTTATTAGTTTAATTGAATTGACCAATTTTTGCTGTGTTTCTTTTAAAAAGGTAATATTTTCAGAAGACCCATTACTAGATGCAAGTTTTTTAGATATTTCTTCCAAGGATTTTTGTTCATTTTTTAATTCTGATTTAGCATTTTCCAAATTTAATTCTGATTGTTTTTCTAATTCAAAATAATTTTTTTCATTGTCAATTAATTTGGTTTTTTCTTCGTTTAGCCTTTTTTCATTGGATTCTGCATTTGAAATAATATTTTTTTCTCTTTCTATATCAGCACTTATCAAATCGTTTGATTTTAAAAGTCTTGCTTTTTCTTCTTTTGCTCTATCCTCTTCTGACTCTAAATTTTTTAATTCTAAATTTAGTCGCTGAAGTTTTGATAAAATCTCTAAATTTTTATCTCTTAGTGGCTTGAGTTTTAGATTTTCATCATCCAACAATTTATTGCTATGATTAATTTCTATTTTTAAAGCACTTACATCATCAGCAGATTCATTTGCTATTTCTTTAGTAAGTATAATTTCATTTTCTATCTCTTTTATTTTAATAAAGTAAAGCCCAGCTTCAATTTTTTTAATTTCCTCTGAAATAACTTTAAATTTCGAAGCTTCTTCTGCTTGTTTTTTTAAATTTGATAATTGTTTTTCTTCCTGTCTTTTTAATTCATCAGCTCTTTTTAAATTATTTTCTGCTGCGTTTAATCGCAATTCTGACTCGTGTCTTCTTGCATGTATCCCCGAAATTCCTGCCGCCTCTTCTAATATCGCACGCCTATCGGTGGGTTTTGCCGTTACCAAAAGCCCTATTCTTCCTTGACTTATTATTGAAGGAGAGTGCGCGCCTGTTGATAAATCTGCAAAAAATGTTTGAGCATCACGCGCCCTGACTTCTTTATCGTTCATGTAATATCTTGAACCTTTATCTTTTTCTATTCTTCTTTTTATTGTTATTTTTTCTAACTCATCAAATTGCGCCGGGCCTTTCTTTTCCGAATTGTCCAGTGTAAGAGTTACTTCTGCTATATTTTTAGATGGTCTGTTAGCAGCACCAGCAAATATTACATCTTCCATCCCGCTTCCTCGCATGCTTTTTGCCGAAGTTTCCCCCATACACCATTTTATAGCCTCAACAATATTTGATTTTCCACAACCATTAGGCCCAACTACACCAGTCAAACCATCTTCTATCAAAAAATTTGTTTTATCCATGAAGGATTTGAAACCAGTTAATTCAAGCGTTTTAAATTTCATATTTTAAATTATTTTTAGTATTTCTTTCTCTATTTCTTCAAAATTATTTTTACCTTTATATTTTTTTTCGTTAATAATAATAGTTGGAGTTGAACTAATTGAATATTTTTTATCACCATTAATTCTGCTATTTAATACTATATTCTCAATGTTTTCATCTAAAAAGCACTTATCAACTTTATCTGAATTAATACCAATGGTTTTTGTTATTTTTTTTAGTTTATCGTTTATTTCCTCAATTGTATTGCCTTCAGCCCATTTATTTTGTTTTTCGTAAATTAAATCCATTACTTTCATTTGCAATTTTTTTTCAGCGCAATGAATTATTTTTGATGCATTTAATGCCGCAAGATCTAAAGGAAAATCAACAAAGATTATTTTTACTTTTCCGGAACTTACATACTTTTTTTTAATTTCTGAAATAACATTCAAGTGAAAATTAGCACAATGAGGACATGTTAGAGAGGAAAAAACTTTTATTTTTACTGGAGCTTCATTATTTCCTATAGAAATTAATTTTAATCCTTCTAGATCGTCATTTCCGTATGATTTAGAAAAAGATAACAGGGTTAGTAATAAAAAAATTACAATAAATTTTTTTTTATTATTTAATAAATGTGTTTTCATATATTTCTTATCACCCGGATCAAATCTGAAAAAGCCTTATGTATATTTTTATTTTCAATTTTACTTATCTTTTCTTCTATTTTTTCTGAAAAAATTTTATTGGTTTTAATTTTTTTAATTTTTTTCTCAGAATTATCGCTTACAAGGCGAATTTCATTAAGATAGTTATAACCAAAATAACTATTAATTTTATTTATAATTTCTTTTTTTGAATATTCTATTAATATCTCATTACCTCTTTTTATTGATAAAACTAAGACATTTTTATTATTATTAGGATCTATTTTTATAGATTTAGGATATGAAACTTTGGTGATATTTCCGCTAATTAAATTTTCCCATTTATTCATTATTTCAGAGTAGTTGTAACTATTTCTTTTTAACAAATTTTTAACATTTTTTGGTAAAGACCTGTCAAATCGTCTTAGTCCTTGAAGGTAGGTTCTTGTTTCATTATTATTTCTTTTAATATGCATAATAAAACATTTAATTTACCAAAAAAAATTCTTACATGGTATGATAATAACCAACGCACACTTCCTTGGCGAACAAGTAAAAATTCTCCAAAAAAGCAATATTTTAGATTATTAAGTGAATTTATGCTCCAGCAAACTCAAGTTAAAACTGCAATTCCGTATTTTAATAATTTTGTAAAGAAAATTCCGAATCTAAAGGCTTTATCCAGATGTAAAGAAAAAAAAGTATTAAAACTTTGGGAGGGATTAGGATATTACAACAGGGCAAAAAACTTGCACAAAACATCAAAAATATTGATAAAAAAACACAAAGGTCAAGTTCCTCAAAGTTTCTTAGAACTAAAAGCACTTCCTGGAATAGGGGACTATACAGCTAATGTTTTATTAGCTTTAATTTACAATCAACCGCGTATTGGTTTTGATGCTAATGTAAAGAGAGTTATGAATAGAGTATTTTATTCATACACAAAAGAAGATTATTTTAATTTATTTAAAACAAAAAGAAATGCTGATTTAGCGGAGTCGTTAATAGAATTTGGTGCTTTAGTTTGTAAAGCCAAAGATCCCAAATGTTACGAGTGTAAAATAAATAAAATGTGTTTATATTTTAATTCTAAGTCGAAAATTAAATTCAAAGAGAAAATAAAAATTAAACATAAAAGTTACGATATTTTCTGCTATCTAAATAGAAAAAAAAAGCAAATAGCATTAACAAAAAATAATAATTTAGGATTTTTAAAAAAATTTAATTTACCTCAAATTAAAAAAAAAGCTAAAGCAGATAAAAATTGGAAATTTTTATGTAATTACAAAAATTCTATATCAAATAAAAAATTAAACATAAACTTATATTATAAATTTTCAACAAAGGTACCATCTGATTATAATTGGTTTTCATTAAATAAAAATAATGAATTTATTCCATCATTCACAAAAAAAATTTTTAAACAAGTGTCAGTACTTTACAAATGAAAAAAAAAATAGCTATTATAGGTTCAGGAATTGCAGGGCTTACTTTGGCCAGTCTTTTAAAAACCAATTCTGATTTTGACTTTACCGTTTATGAAAAAAATGAAAGTTTAAATATAGACGAGGGGTTTGGAATTCAGCTATCAGCTAACAGTATCTCTATTTTAAATAAAATAGGTTTCGATAAATTAAATAAAAATGAAAAATTCTTTCCGTTTAAATTGGATTTTTATTCAATAAATCTTAATAAAATTTGCGATTTAGATTTAACCACATTTAATTTTGATAAAGTAAAATACACTACCTTAAAAAGATCAATATTAATAAAATTTTTAAAAGAAAAATTATTTTCTAACTCAATAATATTTCAGAAAGAAATCAATAAAATTGAGAAAATTAACGATGAAATAAAAATTTATTTTATTGACGGGTCTAATGATGTAGTTGATTTCCTGATTGTTTCTGATGGAATTTTTTCTAATACAAAAGCAATAATAGAAAAAAAAATATTTAAACCAAATTATGCAGGCTCTATTGCAGTAAGGACGCAAATTTCACCTAATGATATGTCAAATCTTGATAGTAATAATATATCTCTAATCATGGGTTCAAATAATCATTCAGTTTTGTACCCAATCAATCAAAAAAAGGAAATAAATTTAGTTAGCATCATTAGAAATAAATTAGTCAGCAATAATTCTATAAAATCCATAGTCGAAAAAAAAATTTTAAAAGAAAATAAAAATTTAAATACATTATTTAATAAAAATTTAAAATCATGGCCAGTTTATACTTCGTTAATTCCTACTAAGTCTATTTATAAAAATGTTTTATATATAGGAGATGCTTTTTATACTTTTACCCCAACAATGGCTCAAGGAGCCTCTCAAGCTATAGAAGCTGCTAACGAAATTTTTCAACTAATTGCTACAGGGCATCCAGATATACAAAATGAATATTTTAAAAATAGATTAGAAAGGATAAATTTAATTAACAAAAGGTCAAAATTTAATTATTATGGATTTCATATTTCAAATCCAATATTAAAAATTTTTAGAAATAAAATCTTAAAAAGTTTGGTAAATAATAAAAGATTTATTAACAGTTATTTAGGTAAAATATATAAATAAAAAACTTTAAACATTTTTAGACAAAAATTTCTGCCTAAGATTATCGATTGGTTTTGTAGACCCATCAATATTGTAGTACCAAAATGTCCACCCATTACAGCTCTCTGTACCAAGTATTTTTGCAGCCACTTTATGAATAGAACCTTCCTCACCAGAGCTATGTTTAATGCTACCATCAGCCATTATTTTAGCATTAATTTTTCTATTTTGATCAAAGATATTAGTTCCTGGTTTAATTATGCCTAATTCAACTAACGAGCCAAAGGGTATTCTTGGTTTTGATTTATTGTTTTCTAATGTGTCCAAGTAACTTTCTTCGATAGCTTTTACTTTATTTATCCTTTCATCGGCTGCCATAAAATATTTTTTATCTTTTTCTATTCCAAAATACTTTCTACCTAATTTTTTTGCTACAACTGCCGTAGTCCCAGTACCTAGGAAAGGATCTAAAATAGCATCTCTTTTATTTGTTGTTGCTAAAATAATTCTATGCAAAAGAGCTTCTGGTTTTTGAGTAGAATGAATTTTTTTCCCATTTTTTTTTAATCTTTCTTTGCCATTGCATATGGGAAATATCCAGTCAGAACGCATCTGTAAATCGTCATTTAAACATTTGAGTGATTGGTAATTAAATGTATATTTCGATTTTTTATTTTTAGATGCCCATATTAAAGTCTCGTGGGCATTTGCAAATCTAGTTCCTTTGAAGTTTGGCATTGGATTACTTTTCCTCCAAATAACATCGTTTAATATCCAATAGTCTAAATTTTGTAAAATATATCCTATTCTAAAGATATTGTGATAGGTGCCTATTACCCAAATACTACCATTGTCTTTAAGTATTCTTTTACACTCAATTAACCAGGCTTTACAAAAACTATCATAATGCTCAAAGTTCTTAAATTGATCCCACTTGTCATAAACACCGTTAACTTTACTCTCGTCCGGCCTTTTCAATTTATTTCCTATTTGTAAATTATAAGGTGGGTCTGCAAAAATTAAATCAAAACTTTTGTCTGGAATTTCTTTTAAAATTTTTAGAGAATTTCCATTTATAATTTTATTTAAATATTTAGTCATTCTAGATTCAACTTTACGTTGAATTAGACTCTAAATTTATAAGTCAGTCAATTTATTATTATTGGGGTTAGGAGTCTCTATAGTGTTTCACGTGTTTTGTTTATCAATATGTTGTGTACCGGTTTAAATTTTTTTCTGTGATAGCTAGTAACCCCATATTTTTTTAGGCCTCTTAAATGATCTCTTGTTCCATATCCAAAGTTCTTATTCCATTTATAAGTTGGAAATTTTTTTGAAAGTTCAATCATAAAAAGGTCACGTGAAACTTTAGCGATAATTGATGCGGCAGCAATACAAGGAATTTTCTCATCACCTTTAACAAAAGTTTTACATTTAACCTTAACATTTTTGGGGGCAAAGAGCCCGTCGATATATGCTATGCACGGTTTTTTTTTAAGCTTTAACAAAGCTCTTTGCATTGACAAAAGCGATGCATTTAAAATATTTAATTTATTTATTTCCTCGACACTTGCAACACCTATTGCATAAATTGAATTTTTTTTAATATATTTAGATAATTCTATTCTTCTTAAAAATGAGATTTTTTTAGAGTCAATTATATTTTTTTTATCAATTTTTTTATTTAATATTACCGCAGCAGAGAATACGGGACCTGCTAAACAACCTCTTCCAACCTCATCAACACCAGCTATATTTTTTTTGGTGCTCAAAATATTATTTACCTATTTGTTTAACTTTATCTCTTATCATTTTTAAATCTATCCAGGATAATTTTTTTTGTTCTGGTTGCCTCATTAGAAATGCTGGATGGAAAGAAGCGATAATCCATGGCTTTGAAGATCCAATATTTTTGTTAACCCATTTTCCTCTTGCGTTAGAAATTGTTTCCTTATTTCCTATTATTGCTTTTAGAGCCGTGCTTCCTAATAGAAGTAAAATTCTGGGATTAACAATTTCTATATGATCTCTTAGAAAGGGAAAATATCGCTGTACTTCCTCGTCAGTAGGTTTTCTATTTGCTGGAGGTCTATAATTTACTACATTAGAAATATAAACTTTATTTCTATCTAAGTTTATTGCAGTTAACATTTTATCTAACAATCGACCAGCTCTTCCAACAAAAGGTTTTCCTTGTAAATCTTCTTGTGCCCCAGGACCTTCGCCAATTATCATAATTTTTGAATCAATATTTCCATCCGAAAAAACTATATTGGTTGCACTTTTTTTCAGGTCACAATTTTTTATTTTCATGATTTCCTGCCTTAATTTTTCTAATTTTTGTTTCTTTGTCCCCTTATAATTATTTTTTTCTAATGCAATTATTCTATTTATTGATGAATTATTCAGCAAAATATCGTTATTCATAAGGTGGTAATATTCAACTAAATTTAGTAATTTTTGATTTAATTTTAATTTCATTTTATTATTATGTTAAAATATTATGTATTTACTAAAAAATAAAATTTTCATTTTTTTTAATCTAATTTTTTTATTATTTGCTACAAACGCCATATCTAAAAATACTGAATCTACTTACTCAGGAAAGAATGTATCCAACTATTTTTCTGGGATTATATCTATAAATAAAAATAATACGAGTCGAGCTTTTGATTTTCTAAAAAAAGTTAAACTTTTGCAGGATAAACACTACAATTATAATGCGAAATTTTCTAAAACTTTAATTTTACTTGGTAAATTTGAAGAATCTTTCGACTTTTTAAAAAAATTAGATTATGAAAATGCTCAATTTTATGAAGCAGATCTTATTTTGGGAATTAACTATTTTGTAGAAGAGGATTATTTAAAAGCAGAAGCATATTTTAATAGTTTAAAAGAATATTCAAACGACTATTTTGATATACAAACTTATATTAGTGAATTTCTTACAGTAATTTCTAAAATGGCACAAAATAATAAAGAAGAAAGTTTAAAAAAACTTAGAAATATTCCTAGTCAATTAAATAATTTAAAGTTAATTCAAGAAGCTTTTACACATTGTTATTTTGATTCACCGATTACGGGCTCGTTGTTTAGCAGCTTAATTAAAAATGAAGAAAATTCTTTTGAAAGATATAATTTTTTCCTTTTAAATTATTTTTTACACAAAAATAATTATGATCAAGCTAAAAAAGTAATTAATAAAGCTAAAAATGATCATGAATTTAATTCTTTAATTCGCCAATCTCATGAGTTTTTATCCAATAAAGAATATAATAAAGTTAGAAATTTTTTTAATTGCAAAAACTCCCAAGATGTTCTTGCTGAGTTTTTTTATATAATTGCAAACTTATATTCATCCGAAGAAAATTATATTTTATCTAATTTTTATTTAAATATATCTAATTATCTAAATGAAAAATTTTCCACAAATCAAGCACTCTTAGCAGAAAACTATTTTTATCAAGACCAAGAAGAAAAAGCTAAAAAAGTATATTTTTCGATAAAAAAAATAGGAAATATTTATTCCTGGTATGCAAGTAAAAGATTAGCTTATATATACTCTTCTCAAGACGAAAATCAAAAAGCGTCAAAGTACTTAAAAAAAGAATTTAATAAAATATCAAAACCAGATTATTATAATTACCTTGATCTTGCTAATTTTTTAAAGAGTAACAAAGATTATAAGGAAGCAATCAAATATTATACTTTTGCTCTAGAAAATTTAAAACCAAATCACAAACTAATTCCTACAATTTTAGATAAAAGAGGAGCTTGTTATGAAAGATCAGGAGAGTGGGAAAATGCAGAAAAAGATTTAAAAAAATCATTGGAGCTATCACCTGATCAACCTTATGTATTGAATTATCTTGCTTACTCTTGGCTAGAAAAGAATATAAATTTAGAAGAGTCTTTGAAAATGTTAAAAAAAGCTGACCAATTAAAACAGAACGATGGCTACATAATAGATTCATTAGGATGGGGATTCTACTTAACAAAAAATTATTCAGAAGCCGAAAAATTATTACGCCGCGCTGTAGAATTAATGCCGACAGATCCAGTAATTATTGATCATTATGGCGATGTACTATGGATGCTTAACAAAAATATACAAGCTAGATATGTTTGGATGCAGGCTAAAAAATTTGAATTAACCGACGAAGAATTTAAAGCAAAAATAGATAAAAAACTTATTTTTGGCTTACTGGAAAATTCATAATTATTTTTTTATGAAAAAGTATAAATTAAAAGCTTTTTGCAAAGCAAACTTGTCTCTTAGAATTTTAAAAAAAAATAATAACGATTATCACACAATTCAATCATTTGTTTCTTTTTGTGATTTATATGATGAAATATTTGTATCAAAAAATAATAAAAAAAAAGATAAAATTTCCTTTTATGGAAAGTTTAAAACTGGAATTAACACAAATAAAAATACTATTACAAAAACATTGCATTTATTAAGAAAAGAAAAAATTTTAGTTAATAAAAATTTTACAATAAAAATTAAAAAAAATATTCCACATAGTTCGGGCCTTGGCGGCGGATCTGCGAATGCAGCAAGTCTTCTAAGTTTTTTTTTAAAAAAAAAGGATTTAAATGTAAAAAAAAGCAGGCTATATAAGATAGCCCGCCTAATAGGAGAGGATGTTGCGCTAAGTTTAGAAAATAAAACTTTATACTTAACAGGAAAAAAAATAAAGATTTTAAAATTGCGAGAAAGGTTAAATTTATTAATTATTTTTCCCAATATTTTATGTTTAACAAAGAAAATTTACTCAAGAAATAGAAAATTTTCACTTTCAAATCCTTTACCTTCAGATGTATTGGTTAAAAAAAATAAATTAATTTTCTTTTTAATTAACGAACATAATGATTTAGAAAAAACAGTTATACAAATGTATCCCAAGGTAGCAAATCTTCTTAAAAATATATCAATTCAAAAAGGATGTTACTTTTCCAGATTGACGGGTTCAGGTTCTGCCTGTATTGGTTTATTTTCAAATATTAAAACTGCATTGAATGCTAAAAAAATTATAAAAAAAAAATTTCCAAATTACTGGTGTTCTGTATCACAAACTGTATAAATTATGTTTTTTATGATATACGAATATATGCTTTGGGGCGTAGCCAAGCGGTAAGGCAGTGGTTTTTGGTACCACCATCCTAGGTTCGAATCCTAGCGCCCCAGCCAACAAATGTTAAAGAATATAAAAAAAATTATTTTTAATACTGATCGCTTTCTTTTTAAAAAGTTTGGATCTGATAAAAGTGTAAAATCACTAGAAAATATAAAAGAAGCAAGAATAAT